>R27__coassemble_1273_pt1 | contig 12033 bp, 11 predicted proteins | sample R27__metabat2_high_PE_044 | metagenome-assembled genome bin R27 | reverse complement strand
TACTAAGCCTGTTACTAATATATATGTAAAAGAAGGATATGCAATAGTTCTAGCATCGTGGATTACAGCATGGATTTTCGGAGCATTGCCATATCTCATCTATGGCGGTGAATTCACTCCGGTCAATTCCCTGTTTGAGAGTATGTCCGGTTTCACCACTACCGGAGCTTCAATACTCAATGATATAGAAACGTTACCTCAAGGAATTCAATTCTGGCGGGTAGCGTCGGCGTGGATAGGTGGTATTGGAGTGGTTTTGCTTATTACCTTGGCCATACCCAGTAATCGAAATAGTCAGGTGATATTGGTCAGCACAGAGACTTCAGGCCTGGCAAGAGAGTATTTCAAGGGCGGCAAACGCGGATTTGTAAGGATGATGCTCATTACTTACACATCAATCACACTGATCTCTTTCATCAGTCTTAAACTGGCCGGAATGGAGTGGTTTGACGCTTTGATACATGCCATGTCGGCCTGCAGTACATGCGGATTCAGTAACAAGAACAGCAGCATAGCGTTCTTTGACAACAAGTTGATAGAAACTATTCTGATTCTTTCCATGTTGTCCGGAGCAGTCAATTTCACCCTGCTTTATTCAACAATAATCCCGGGTAGGCGCAAACGTTTTTACATCTTTAAATCCGAGGTGTTCAGGGTATTTATTTTATTTTTGGTAGTAGCCACGTTGTTCATAACAGTGAACCTGAGGAACAAAATGCTGTTTGATACTACAGCTGAGTCATTACGCCAGGCTGTATTTCAGACAGTATCCATAGCCACGACAACTGGATTTGCCACGGCCGATACAAATATCTGGCCCGATTTCAGCATCGGTATACTTATTGTGTGCTCATTGATCTGCGGATGTGCCGGATCTACTTCGGGCGGTATTAAAATAGACCGTATAGTACTGGTGAATAAGCAGATAAATTTTCAGTTCCATCAGTTTATGGACCCCCTCGTGGTAAGACGCAATAGGGTTGACGGACGGCTCAGGAATCCAATTGAGATTAACCAGGCGGGACTGTTCATACTTATGTATTTTGTCCTGGTATTCATTGGCGTTGAGTTCAATATTATTGTTGGTATGGATTTCCGGTCTGGCATTTCAGCAGCAATAGCCTGTATGGGTAACGTGGGGCCTGGATTCGGTCAGGTAGGTTCTTTCGGTAACTATTCATCCATGCCTGATGCCGCCAAATTCTTCAGCATTGTCCTTATGCTTGCCGGACGCCTGGAGATTTACCCGCTCATTCTCTCCTTCAAAAAGTGACGAAAAGGGTCGGCCATGTTTTGCGGTGTTTTTGTGTCAATTTACTACTTTTGCACCGCTTTAGACACGAATGTAAATCATGAACCACATTGGCCAGATAATTTCACTTGTTGTAGCGGTGTTTTGGACTGTAACCGCAATCTATTCTGATAAAGCAAGCCATCGTATAGGAGCTATGTCGGCAAACGTTTTCAGACTGACGCTTTCCACACTACTGCTTGCGCTGTTTCTCTGGGTAACAATAGGGCATCCGTATCCGATATATGCCGACGCCAAAACATGGTTCTGGCTGGCGCTGTCAGCGGTTGTGGGTTACGTTTTCGGTGACTGGTGTCTGTTTAACTGCTATCTCTCCATAGGGGCCCGGTTCGGCCAGCTGTTCATGACTCTGGCGCCCCCGATGGCCGCATTTGCCGGCTGGGCTATGCTGGGTGAGCGGCTCTCCTGGCGCACAGCACTGGCAATGGCCGTCACGCTTAGCGGTATAGCCATATCTATCCTGAGCCGAGACCGCGAGCACCATTTCAAGTTCACTCTTCCGCTCAAGGGAATCCTGCTGGGAATAGGTGCGGGTACGGGGCAGGGTGTAGGGCTTGTACTGAGCAAGATAGGCCTGGAACACTATTCGGCTGCACTTCCGGCGCAGATTCCTGAACTGATGCAGACCATGCTGCCGTTTGCATCCACCATGATCCGCGCCATATTCGGCAGTATCGGCTTTATTCTGCTAATGACTCTGAGCAAGGAACTGCCCAGACTCAAGGCTGCCAAGCGAGACCATAAGGCAATGCTTTATGTACTCATAATGAGCCTGTTCGGCCCTGTGGTGGGAGTGTCGCTCTCACTCATGGCAGTGCGTTACACCGATGCCGGAATAGCATCCACTCTGATGGCGCTCACTCCTGTGCTGATACTTATCCCGGCCGCCGTGTTTGACAAGCAGCGCATCAGGTTCAAGGAGGTAGTGGGCGTGCTGGTAAGCATGACCGGCGTGGCTCTGTTCTTTCTTCTGTAAACAATGAGATACGGAAAACTGACCAGACTGCTTGCCACGTTGGCGTTGCCCATTTTCATTGACACGCTGCTTGTCATGACATTGGGTGCGGCCGATACATTCATGCTGAGCCGTTATTCCGATGAGAGTGTGGCTGCGGTGGGTCTGGTAAATCAGCTGGTCAATATTGTTTTCATTATATTCCAGGTCATTTCGATGGCTACATCCATACTATGCTCGCAGTATGTGGGGGCCGGGCAGCGTAACCGTGTGCTGCAGGTGATGGGCGTATCGGTATTGTTCAATTTCATTATAGGGCTGGCTTTCAGTGCGTTCCTGTTTGGAGGTGCATCGGGCCTTCTCAATATGATGGGCGCCCGTGATGAACTTTATGTGGAAGGGCTGCCATACATGCGCATAGTGGGCGCGTTTGCGTTCTTCCAGGCGGTGTCGCTGTCGGCTGCGGCGGCCCTGCGGAGCGTTGACAAGGCGCATTATCCCATGTTCGTATCGGGCTTTGTCAATGTAATCAACATCTTGGGCAACTATGCACTGATATTCGGTAAGTTAGGACTGCCGGCAATGGGCGTCCGCGGCGCGGCCATATCGACGGTGATCTGCCGCGCGTTGTCATCGGCCCTGCTGTTGTATCTGCTTTACCGCAAGTACATCGGGCGCCTGCCTAAAGGGCTGTTCCGCCCGTTCCCTTGGGCCGAGACAGGTAAACTGTTCAAGGTGGGCATACCTTCGGCCGGTGAGCAGATGTCGTACAGCCTTTCGATGGTGGTGGTTACCTATTTCATCAATATGCTGGGCAATGATGAACTGGCCACGCGAACCTACGGGCAGACCATAACCACGTTTGTGTTCCTGTTCTCGCTTGCGGCGGCGCAGGGCGGGGCAATCGTGATAGGGCATCTTACCGGAATGAAAAAGTACGCCGCCGCGTTCGCATTGGGCCGACGGGTACTGCGCATATCGGTGGCCGTAACGTTTGTGCTGTCGTTCACTACCGCCTGTCTGGGCCACACCATATTCTCCATGCTGACTGATAATGAGCATATTATCTGCATGGGCACAATCGTGCTCTGGATAGATATTATGGTAGAAGTAGGGCGTGCCATTAATTTCTTTGGAGTGAACTCGCTGCGTGCCGCCGGCGACATCTATTACCCTGTTACCGTGGGCATGATTGTATGCTGGACTGTGGCAGTAGGCGGCAGCTGGGTGCTTGGTATCGGTCTTAACGGCGGCCTGATTGCCCTGTGGTGCGCACTGATTCTTGATGAGAATATCCGCGGCCTTATCTTTATCCACCGATGGAAATCCCGCCGCTGGACTACCAAATCGCTGGTTTAAAACGCCGCATTGGGAAACGACCCCTTTGCGCCTTTCCCCTTTGGCTCCTGTCATAAGCAAGTTCTGGTTTTGATTTGCAGATAAGCTACCGTATCGCGGATAGTATCAGCCATATCTCTGGGTGAGTATCCCAGTTCCATTGTTGCCTTGTCATGTGAGAACCGTCCGTTGGACTCCATAGTATGTAAAGAATATCTTGTAAAAAGTGGCCTTGTATGTGTGACTTTCCCAATCCATTCAAATACCGGTGCCATAGCTTTGGCCATACCTAAAGGGAAACATATCTTTTTCCTTCCTCCTAATACACGCTTCAGGTACATCATAAGATCCGGAATAGGTATGAACCTGTTGGATAGAATGTAGCATTCCCCTTTTCTTCCTTTTTGAGCCGCGGCAATAATTCCGTCGGCAACGTCCCTTACATCGACAAAGTCATATCCTCCGGTTACACCGCCCAGAAGTTTTCCGTTCATATATGAAAGAATCAGTTGGGTTATATGGTTACGTACGTCATCGCCAGGTCCTAATATACCGGATGGATGTACAATGACTGCATCCATACCGTCTTGAACGGCATCCATAACCGCCTGTGAAGCCTCTGCTTTTGTCTTGGCGTATGCTCCTTCAACATTTTTACTTGAGAAATAGCTTGTCTCCCTGATAACATGTACTCCGTCTCCCTCACTTATGGCATGAACGCTGCTCACATATACCAGACGGCATATACCATACTCGCGGCAAGCATCAATAACATTTTTTGTCCCCGTTACATTCACATTGTACAGAGCCTTGGTAATCTCATTTCCTATAGTAATCAGACCTGCCGCGTGAATTACCACTGTGGTCTGGCTATCTATACCAGTAAATATATCCTTCAATGTATCCGGTTTGGTTATGTCTCCCTTATAATATTTGACATTATCCTGATCATTATTTGATTCGGACGGTAGGATAAGACCGCGAACCTGACATTCTTCACTTTTGAGTTTTCCTATTATGGTCTGTGCCACGTGACCATTGGCGCCTGTAATAATATATGTACTTATCATATCACTTGTTTTATCGGAAACAAAGGTACAGGGACATAGTAATACGGCTGTTGCCGGTAAATCGCAACTAATGTCCGATAGTTCGCATTTAGATACAGAAACGCTTTTAATTCATTGTAAATAATTATCTTTGATGAAAAATCGGCAATATGTTACCTGTCAGTCCCATTACTCAGATTCAGTTGGATCGCTTCAAGATCTATGAACAAAGCCTGTCAGTAGGGCAGTCCGCCCGTATCTGCGATGACTTCATGTTTCCAACAGGTTTACCTGTTCCCTTTAAGCTTGGTTTTACATCGGCCATAGTCTGCATAGAAGGAGATTTCAGAGCCGTCATAAACCGAATAGAGTTAGAAGCATCCCGGGGGGATATAATAATCACCCAATACGGTTCCATAGTGGAGAGCATCAAGTCATCAGATAATTTCCGTACCATCTCAATGGTTTTTACTGATTCATCCCAGTCCCGTCTTTTCAACCGTCCGGCTCAGGAGATGGGTAATTGGCTCAGCCATCGTTCCATTCCGTTAACCATCCATCTGGATGAGACCCAGTTGCAGCGATATGTCCATCTATATGAACTGGTAAAGGAACTTCATGGAGAGGCAGCATCGGCGTTGAAAGAAGAGATTGTAAAAGGTTTTATTTCCATGTCCGTTGCGTCATTCCTTTCCATACCTCAAATGACAGATGCCCATTTGCGTCCTTCGGGCACGTTATCCAGACAGGAAGAGGTGTTCCTCCGCTTTAAGGATGACCTACAGATATATGCAGGCCGTGAGCGTACAGTTCAGTTCTATGCAGACAGACTATGCATTACTGCCAAGCATTTCTCCAGACTTATACGTCAGGCTTCAGGTAAACTTCCAATGGAACATATACGCAGATACGTGATAATTGAGGCCAAGACCCTTCTGCGTTCAAGTGACTTGACAATACATGAGATTGCAGACGCTCTGAATTTCCCTACTGACTCCTTCTTCTGCCGATATTTTAAACAAGATACAGGCATGTCTCCGACAGACTATCGTAATTTCTTATAAATAATAAGTGGTTGTAATTTGAAATGTGGCATAGAAGAATGTTCTGAGATAGTTGTAGAGCAATAGCAACAACATGTTTCTTGACAAGTGTTTTCCCACATGCTAATTTTGCATCGTGAATCAAAACTAAAACAACGATGGAGGTAAAAGAAATACTTAAGAACCTGCGTGAGCGTAACAATCTCACACAGGACCAGATGGCAGAACGCATCAATGTAACCCGTCAGGCCGTAAGCCGTTGGGAAACAGGTCAGACTCAACCTAATCCTGAAATGCTTAAAGTGCTGTCACGTGAGTTTGGAGTATCTATCAATACATTGCTGGGTGCTCCGCGTACACTCTACTGCCAGTGCTGCGGAATGCCGCTCTCAGACGATTCCATGATTAGCCGTGAGGCCGATGGCAGTTTCAACGAGGATTACTGCAAATGGTGCTACACTGACGGCAAGTTTACCTATGACAGCAAGGAAGCTCTTCTGGATTTCCTGATTGCGCATATGCCCAATCCTGATAATCAGTCAGACAGCGAGCGCAGGACTCTTTATTACACCCATCTCTCCCAGCTCAAACACTGGAAGTGATTATTATAGAAGAGGGTGACTAAAAAGTCTTAATCATCCTCTTTTTATTCGTACTCATATCCGAGCACTATACTCAAATATTCAATTCTCAAAGGTGGCACAAACCTTTTTAGTCACCCTCGTTGTAGGTGGCAATCTCCGGATAACATCTTTATTATTGGAAATGCTTGAATTTTCCGGTCATACGTGCAACAAGACTCCATTGATGTTTCATGTACTCGTGCAGTGAAGCTGTACTTTGCTCATATTTGGTGTAAATTGCATCTAGTTGGTCAAAGTCGTGAGCTATAGCACTGGCTATGTGATAGCCACTCTCCATACCTCCAGAGATACCTTCACCCATAGGATTAAGGAATCCTGCCGTTTCTCCGGCAAAGAATACTTTTCCCACACCAGAATCAATCCGACATCCGGGTAGTATCTTAGGCATAAACCATTTGTCAACCTTATTCTGCTGTTTTATAGTCAAATTGTATGTCTCAGTCATATAAGCCAGAAACCTTGAATAGTAGTGCTCGGCCTTTCTAATATCCTTAACAGAAACTCCAAGTACCAGCTGGCTATCCTTCACATTAAACCAGGCATCATATTCTGACAATTCAGGCTGCAAGTAGGCATAGAAATAATGATAATCCAAATCAATGCTGCCATCGTTGAACGTCTGGTAAGTAGCTATCAATGGCGTTCGTTCGCCTGTTAATTTGCTTTTCAGGCTACAAGATGCACCCTCGCAATGAATGACATACTAGGCATGTTCCTGATTTGTCGACATTCCTTTCAGAGTGACTGTAACGCCAGTAACATTGTCCTCGCAAGAAATAGCCGTAGTTGCGTCTCTTACTTCTACTCCGGCTTGGGCAGCCTTGTCACAAAGCCATTTGTCAAAAGAACTGCGCCAAACGTTTAGTCCCGACTGTTCGAACTTGAACTCACACCCTTTATCATCGACAAACACCATCCCTTTATTCTCCGCGGGTTCGCATGTAACAGAATCGGGGACAGATTCACCATAGTATTTCAGAACCAGATCCAGAGACTTCCTGATAAGCTGCCCTGAGCATGACTTGTAACGTGGCATCTTGAATTTTTCCACAAGAAGCACCCTATATCCCTCGTCCGCCATAGTCTTTGCAGCAGTACATCCTGCCGGCCCGGCCCCAACCACTATGACATCATACCTCCCTGAAATGATCATATAGCCACTTTATTGATTTTGGTTACTCTATCTTATTACATAAAAATGATATAGCCATCTGGGAATAAAGGATATTAACGTATAGTCTCTGACTATAGTTCGCAGGTCCTAATCGGAAATGGAAGACAATAGGTGCTCTATAAATTGTTCTGCTATTTTTGTCATGTTATGGCGGGGTATTAAGTGATTTGGAGCATTGTCTACCAGTCTGCATAAAGGATGGTTTCAATCAGCCATCGCACTTCTCCTTCTGGGGCATATCAGTTTTTTCAGTTTATGGTAGATAAAAATATACGTTTCCGTTGATTTACACATCCTTTGGGAACACCTTTGATTCAATACATTTACTTAACCACGAAAATTACATCGGCAAGACTCGAATAGTTCTGTTTCTTGTATACAAAATCAATCTTCTTCAGAGAACCATCGGTAAATCCATCCAGATAATTCTGAATTTTGGGCTCTATAAGCGAGAATGCACGTTTCATCTTCCAAGACTTACTCATATCTGTTGAATCTGCAAGGACAACGAAAAGTCTGTTTTCTGCTCCAAAACGCATCTCACCTTGGTTAGCATATAGCCATGTCATTAATTCCACAGGATTGTTTTGAGCATCTTTGATGACTGCACTCTTTGTCTCGTTAAAAGATTGTATGATGTCATCATGTCCTTGTTCAGATAGCTTCTCTGTGAGCGTATAAATCTGCTGAGCTTCAGAATCTTCGTTATTTGCCTTAATTCCAAATTCCTTTGCTTGGGCTTTCAACCATGATAATCCACTCTTTCCAAACTTCAGCTTTATCTTCTCGTCCATATACTGATTCGGGAAGAAAGTCACTTTCAAATCCACAGGATAATCATTTATAAAGAAGTCAACGCTCTTTATCTCTCCGACGGCAGAGATAACTTTTGAATGGCGTTTGAATAGAGACTCAATGAGATATGAAGTCCAGTTGTTATACCAGCTGTTCTGTACGTAATTCCATGCATTATTGGCAATCTCACTTTGCTTGTTTACCAATTCATCGTACTCGCTGATTACTTTGACATATCTACTTACCAGGTGCTTGTCCAAGGAATTGTTTTGGTCACCTCCCCAAGCATAGTATTGTACTTTGTAGAGGTCATCTTTCAGTTTCTTTTCGTCAACGCCCATTGATGTGTACCACTCATGATTCTTGACTTGCAGGTATTTGTCAAGCATAGCCTTTGCATCATCACGCTTCTCCATCAATTCGAACAGTTCAACATTCTGCTCCGATATCTTTGTCGCTGTCAGCGTCAGTCCGTTATCACTTAAGAATTTATCAATTTGCTTACCGCGACAAACGGCACGCACTTTAAGCCAAAGTAAGGCATTGGCATTGTTATTGAACGCATATAAATTTTGGGCTCGGAATTCTTTGTCCCATTTTTCAAAATTGCTCATTTGTTCTCTATTTTGGTGTACAAATCAAAAGAATCTCACTACTGCCAGCTACGCTGCCTTTTCCTCCACGACCAGCACTATACGTTTTCATCTCAACCTTAACATTGCGATATGGCTCTATCATTGCCTTCATTGTGTCAATGTCAGGATAGCTTCGGTCATTATAGCTCACAAGCCAAGTCGGAATATCTTGCGATAATTCAAACATTCTACGCAGATTGTCAATGGCCTCACTGTTCTTGTCAAATCCGCTAAAGCGTTTCGGTTCATAGCGTTTTGTTCCATTAACAAATTGCTTGTCCTTCCAGTATTCCACAAATGTTTCTAACAGATGATAGAATGACTGATAATCAGCATGGCTGTTGCAATATGGAGGATCGAAATATACAAGATCAACGCCTGCAAGCTTAGGAAGCAAGTCAAGAACATTGTCATTGTAACTTTCATTCTTTTCCTGATTATCGAATACAGCCGCATTGTATTGTGGTAACAATTCCATAAACAACTCTTTCAAAGGACGAATGAGGCTACGGTTTCTTTTAATACGCGCAGGGTCTGCTGCATAGTTGAGAGCCTGTGTATGTGCAAAATGCCCCATAGTCACCTTTCGAGTCATACTTCTGCACATTATTGCTAAAGCTAAAGACTGTTTGTAAGGATTGTCAAGCCTACTAACATTACTCCTAAAACTGTCAGCAAAAGCAGCTTCTTCACGAGTAAAGAACAAATCTGTGAATAGAGATTCCATAAGATTATATTCTTCAGGATTGCTGTTCCCAGAGAACAATATTTCTGTATCCTCAGAAGAAATAGTCATATTAGGATTTTCAACCAGCGCTTTACCTATGTGATTGTTAAAGCTCATGAAATCATTGGTAAGTGTCCTTTTCCCCAACTGCTTCATCATATATGCAACCGACTGAGATCCCCCAAAAGCATCTAACACAGTATTGACGCTTTCAGGGATAAACTTTGCTATCCATCCTCGATGGATATATTTTGCTCCCAAAAATTGTGGCTCTGGGAATTTATATCCTAGATAAATATTATTTCCAAATAAATCTTGCATAAATAATTGCTCTAATGTTTTTTTACTAAACTATTGGTTGAGAACAACAATAATAATCCAGACATTATTTAGGAAAATTCTCTGGTGTGTCCTTTGTTAGCCATTCATACTGGCTATCACTTTCAAGAGCCTCATTATAGCTATCGCATACATCTGAAAGTTCTTTTCTTTCAACACCGAAAGAATTCTCGTAATCCCCATAAAGCAAACCGCCAGCATGTATTTGCTTTTTCAGTTTTATCAGTTCCTTTTCAGTCAGATATGTGACATGCCTTAAAGGAACGAGTCTTGTTATTGGTACTGTTTCCGTTTTTAGATTCTCATAAACAATATCTGGATAAAATAGGATAGGTGTTTCGTCCAACTCTTTCTTTGTAGGTGTTTTTTCAAATGTGCAATCGAGTACTTCATCTACCGTAACCTTTATTCCATTATGGCAGACTTCATTCCCTTGTTTAATAAACTCACTATATTTTGCCATTTCCTAAACAAAGTAGAAAATCTTCTTTTATGTCTATGCCGTACTATAATTGCGTTGCAATTTACTATTTTTTTTTGGTATCGTTAAGGATTCAATGATGTGAAGTTGTCAACAGTGTATAATATGTGCTTGTTGCCATTTTTATGAGTGAATATCGTGTGGCTTGTGTTATTTCTGTACTGCATTGCGGAAAATATATGCTACGATTGCACCGCTGATGTTATGCCAGACACTGAAAATGGCGCCGGGGATGGTGGCCAAGGGGTAGGCGGCAAAATGCAGGGTGGCAAGTGATGACGCAAGACCTGAGTTCTGCATGCCCACTTCAATCGATATGGCCCGTTTCTTGGGCTCGGACAGTCTGAGCAGATGTCCTATAAAGTAACCCAGTCCCAGTCCGCATACATTGTGGAGCATCACCACAAGTACTATTATCATACCTCCCGCCAGCAGCTTGTCGGCATTGGCCGCAATGATTATCGCAACAATGAATGCAATTGCCACCGATGAGAATGCGGGCAGATAATCCACGGCCTTATCGGTAAATTTTGGCCACAGACTCTTAATGATGAGCCCGATGACAATAGGCAGAATCACTACCCAGAGAATGCTCAGCAACATACCAAGTACATTTACATGGACACTATGGCCGGCAAGCGCCCATGTTAGCACAGGGGTAAGCAGCGGGGCCAGGATGGTGGATACACCGGTCATGCCTACGGAGAGAGCCAGATCACCCTTGGCCAGATAGGTGATTACGTTCGATGCGGTACCGCCCGGGCAGCATCCTACCAGTACCACACCCAATGCCAGTGCATCATCGAGCCTGAACACACGTGCCAGCACCCAAGCCAGCAGGGGCATGATGGTGAACTGGGCAAGACAGCCTATGATGATATCCTTGGGGCGGCTGAACACGACCTTGAAATCCTCCAGGTTGAGCGTAAGACCCATACCGAACATTACTACGCCCAGCAGATAGTTGATAACCGTGGGTCGTATCCTTGAAAGCGCATCGGGAAATATGAAGGCCAGCACTGCCGCCGCAAATACCAGCACACCCATGTACTTGGATATAAACTGACAGATTCTTTTCATAAACAAATACCGATGTGCAAAGGTAAAAAAACGCCGCAAAGGGGTCGTTTCCCTTTGCGGCGTTTTTTAAAGAGATTTGAGCCACTTTTCGACTTTTGATCTGCCGGAGCGGACCTCATGGCCGTAGATGCTGAATCCCTGGGTTACCTTGGCCTTGGGGAAGGTTTTCTTTACATCGCTGGCACATGATGCCAGGCCGCTGCCCTCATGGGTGGTGAACGGGATTACGGTTTTGCCGTCCAGATTGATGTCCTTGAAAAGTGTGAACATGACCTGGGGGTAGGTGCCCCACCAAACGGGACCGCCTATGAATACCGTATCGTACGCAGCCAGATCCGGAGCCTTGCCCTCATACGGTGGGAGTTCTCCATCGGCCGCCTCCTTCTTAGCCAGTTCAATAAGCTTGGAGTAGGACATCCCGTCATCCTTGGGTGTTACTATCTCAAACTGGTCGGCACCGA
>R27__coassemble_1272_pt1 | contig 12044 bp, 10 predicted proteins | sample R27__metabat2_high_PE_044 | metagenome-assembled genome bin R27 | reverse complement strand
CTGAGGCAATGACACCAACCCTTGTAATACCTCGGCAAGGTAAGGATACTCTGTTGAGCCAACACCGGCATCCAGCAAATCCTTAAGAATGCGGATAGCTCCGGGTATGCTCTGAATAAAATGCCGCTTACGCTCTAAATAGCCGCGGAATCCGTATGCGCCCAGCACCTGCAGCGTGCGGAACAGAACAAAGTGCATCAGCCCACGGCGGAAAGCTGCAGCGTCAATCTTGCGGTATCGGCCAAGAGATTCAACATATATATCTATAAGGTGTTCACGCAAATCAGACGGATAATAGGCACGAGCTTGCCATAGAAATGATACCAAATCATACTCAACCGGTCCGCGCCTGCCTCCCTGAAAATCTATGAACCAGGGCTCACCGTCCTTGACCATAACGTTACGGGCCTGGAAGTCACGATACATAAATGTGTCGTACGGGGCATCGGTCAGCAAAACTGAAGCCAAACGCTCAAAATCATTCTCCAGACGAGCCTCATGAAATTCCAATCCGATTACCTTAAGAAAACTGTACTTAAAGTAGTTAAGATCCCAGAATATACTGCGACGGTCAAATGATTCACACGGAAAGCAGACGCTGTAATCCATTCCCTCGCCTCCACGAAACTGAAAATCGGCCAGCAAATGCATTACCTTTTCCAGTAAACCGGTCTGATACGAATCATAAAAGCCGTTCTCACGGGCGCTCCCCATTACCATGAACAGGGAATCATCGCCCAGATCTTGAATAAGATAACACATTCTGTCATCTGACACGGCAAGTATTTCAGGAACAGGCAGACCGGCATCTTTAAGATGATTGCCTATACTAAAGAAAGCCCTGTTCTCATCAGGATTTGTGCCCTCTACACCCACAACAGTGTCGGCATTTATAAAAGTAAATCTGTAATAAACACGATTGGAGCCATCGGAAGTCAGTTTTACGACAGACACAGGCTCACAACAAGCATATTGAAGAAGTAACTCTTTTAGTCTCTCATCCATAACGAGACCAAAGTTACTTGTTTTTTTATTATATTCGCAGTGATTTACAACAGTCTCATTAAAAAAACGATCAATGTGACAATACCCCAAATGACTCCCGATTTGGATAATCCAGCCTTCAGATTTTATATCCGGAAATTGGATACGAATAACCACATTAAACCGGCAGAGATATTATCAACTTCATTACCCCATATCTGGTTCATTTATGTGACAAAGGGCGAGGTTCTGGTTGAGGCTGACAGCAACCCTTATCTCTGCCATCCGGGACATGTGCTCATAATACCGGCTATGCACCCATTCTCCATACAGTTTTACCATGAAGCCACAGGTTATACAGGAGCTTTCTCCACATCTCTTCTGTCGGATACAAAGCCGTTGCGTTTTCTCACTGCACCCGTACATCAGGCTTTCTGGTTTGATGAAGGCGTATTTATGGGAGAACTGTTCAATATGATCCTTTTGTCTTTCGAAAAGAGTGATGAAATGTTTATAGAGAAAGCCATAGACCTTTTTCTGTCACGTATCAAGTCAGGCAAACCCGTCTCTGTTCCAAATAATGTAAACCTGTTTTTAGAATCCGTATTCAACCCAAATCTGGACATAGGTAATATTTCGTCATATGCCGCCCAAATCGGTATAAGCGGAAACTATCTTAGCCGTCAGGTTAAGCAAAGCACCGGTCGCAGTGTAGGAGAGTGGATTGACGCGGTTCGCATCGTCAGAGCTAGAAAATTGCTTATAGAAACATCTCTCCCAATCATTGATGTAGCAACGGCAGTAGGCCTGGCAGACCAGTCCTATTTTGCCCGATTCTTTAAGCGTGAAACCGGTCAGACACCCAGCGGATTCCGGAGAGTCATGCAAAGATAATCCTAATTTAAGCCAAAATCGTTCTAAACAGGTTAGTTGTTTTTGCATACCTTTGCATCCGCAATGACAACAACTTTCCTGATATCACTTCTTACAATGGCATCTCCTCTGGAAGATACCCTTACGCTGCAACTGCCTGTAATTACAGTAGCTGCGCCCAAGGAGTTCGTTCAGGCGGAAAGAATGGCGACAGCAATATCGGCCATATCATATCAGACTTTGCAGAAAAGCAGCACATATCGTCCTAATGCACTTTCATCCATCATACCCGGACTGCATATTCCGGACTACGGAGCCTCACTCACATCCACCATCTACATGCGCGGGTTGGGCTCCAGGATGGAGAATCCCGTGATAGGGCTCTATATTGACGGTATCCCGGTGATGGACAAGAACGCCTATGACTTTGACTGGGAAGGCATAAGCAAGGCAACCATGCTACGCGGCCCGCAAGGCACTCTATACGGTCGCAATGCAATGAGCGGTGTTCTCTCTCTCAACACATATTCCCCTTGTGATGATTACCGTCCCACCATTCATCTGGAGTACGGAACCGCCAACACCATAAGGGCCGGCATATCGATGACTGCTGGCAGAAATGCTATTTCAGCCACATTCAGACATACTGACGGCTATTTCAATAACGCTTGGAAGAATGAGAGATGTGACCCCTATGACGGATTGGCGTTGCGTTGGAAATGGGTGAACGACCGCAATGACCATCTGCGTCTGACCAACAATCTGTTGGCTAACATATCCAGTGAGGGCGGTTTTGCCTACGGCCTGTGGCAGGACGGTGTTCAGAATCCCGTATCATACAATGATGAAGCCGGTTACAAAAGGCTGTCGGTAATTGAGGGACTCAGCCTTCACAATAGCGGTAGCCGGATCATCACCGATGCCACAGCATCACTCCAGTTTCTGGCCGATGATATGCATATGGATCAGGATTACACACCCAAGTCCATATTCACCTTGCAGCAAAAGCAGTTGAGTGGTGCCGGGACAATGGAAATCACAGTCCGCAACAACGATTCTGATGCGTTATGGCAACCTCAAACCGGTCTATTCACTTTCTATCGCCGCAACAGTCTCTTGGCACCAGTCACTTTCAAGCGGGACGGAATCGAGACTCTTATACTGGACAACGCCAACAGCCACATACCCACTTATATAGGCTACCTGACCATATCCGATACAGAGATGCCGATCAATTCGGACTTTATGATTGACAGCTGGAATGCCGCTTTGTTCCACGAATCGGTATTTGACCTGAACCAATGGCTCATTACCGTGGGAATAAGACTGGACTATGAAGGCGGAGCGATGGATTATGACTGCTTGGCACGGCTCCACTACCGCTTTATGCCCATAATGACGACCGACAGGGATCTATATATTCCATATAAAGGAAACATAAGCCACAACCACTTTGAGGTTCTGCCCAAACTATCGGCACTATTCAGGGTATCTGAAGCACTAACACTGTATTCAACTCTATCCAAGGGGTACCGTGCTGGCGGATTCAACACCCAGATATTCTCGGACATACTTCAGAACAAGACCATGGCAGCCACCATGACCGATATGGGCATCTATCTGGACAAGTCGCCAGTATCGGTGACTGCCGACAACACTGAGTATAACCCTGAGACTGCCTGGAACCTGGAGTTGGGCACCCGTTTCCGCCGTGAGCCTTTCAGCGCAGAAGCGTCGGCTTATTTTATGAATGTAAGGAATCAACAGCTTACGGTATTCCCGCCGGGAATGTCTACCGGACGTATGATGACTAATGCCGGACGCAGCCGCAGTATGGGAGTTGAAACAGAACTGAGCTGGAATCCAGGAGAGTTCCACTCTCATCTCTCATGGGCTTGGTGTGACGCTCGTTTTGTAAATTACAATGACGGAAACAACGACTACTCCGGCAACCGCCTGCCCTACGTTCCGGAGCACACACTCTACCTGAGTATGGGATACGGATTTAAAACAGGCAACCACACTCTTGATGTTGATGCATCGGTACACGGCGAAGGTCCTTTTTCCTGGAACGAGTCTGAAACAAGAGAGGAGCCTTTCCGTCTTAGAGCCGGCGCCCGAATTGCATTGGTGTTCACAGACTGGGAACTTTATGTAAGAGTTGACAACCTGACCGATGAGTCCGGCAGCAGCTTCTATTTCAAGTCCTTGGGCAACGAGTTCTTTGCCTCTTCCAAGTCCAGAACCATAATGACAGGTATAACCATTAAACTATAGCGATATGAAAAAAACAGTTTTTGTTCTTGTTGCAATCGTAGCCGCACTGGTAAGCTGTGACAAAACTGAGTCCGAAAAAAATAAGTCTGGGGAGGTAATCCCTGTCTTAAAAAATGATAGCACCTTCTTTTCCGGAACGCTTCTGGCAAACGCATCCAGCGGAGATTGTGAAACCCGTGACACCAAGGTAAGCATAAACTATACCGACAATTCCGATTCAGTTTCCATAACCATATTCAAAGCAAAGCTGGCTCAGAGAATGCCTGCAATGGATATAGTAATACCCGGTATCAACTTGAATAATAAGAATAACGTTATTGTATTGTCATCAGAGAAGTCAGTTCCGCTGGCCATGGGGAACGAGTTTCCAGCCTATACAGTTACAGGTTTTGATGGTGAGATAAACGGTGATTCGCTCATATTCTCGCTTATGTTCGGATCAACCCCCACCTGCTTTGGGGGTAAGATTTTAAAATAATCTAATTCCATCTATAGTAGCCCCAACGACCTCGTCCGGCACCTTTCCGGCGTGGTCGTTGTTTATAGTTTCGTTTTTTTATATATTCGCAGTCTGGAATACAAACGCAAAAAAAATACTATTATGAAAAAATCTCTGTTATTGTTGCTGGCAGTCATGTTCATGATCTCATGCTCAGCAAAGGAGCCCAAGGTACTGGTTACCTATTTCTCAGCTTCAGGCACAACAAAATCCCTTTCACAGGACCTGGCCAAGGCTACCGGAGCCGACCTCTTTGAGATTGAAGGTGCACAGCCCTATACCTCCGAGGACGTGAATCTGGGCAACCGTGAGGCACGCGCATTCAAGGAGATGGCCGACAAGTCTTTCCGTCCCGAACTTAAGGAGAACCCCAAAAACCTTAAAAGCTACGATGTAGTTTACATAGGGTTCCCCATCTGGGGCAATGCCGCACCCAACATCATCTACACCTTCATTGAGAAAAATGACCTTAAGGATAAGACTGTTATCATCTTTTCAACTTCAGGCAGCAGCGACCTGAGCAACTCATTCCGTCTGCTCAAGGAGCAGTATCCTGACCTGACACTGGTTGAGGGCACCACACTTAAGCGCAACCCCACCCCAGAGGCACGTCAGGCTGTAATAGACAAACTTAAAGAGGCTATTCCCGCCAAGTAAATGGCCAAGCAAAGAACATCTTGGGCTTGGGTTCCCACTTTATATTTTGCCGAAGGACTGCCTTATGTGTTGGTGGTGACCGTATCTGCCATAATGTTCAAGCAATTGGGCATTAGCAACACTGAAGTAGCTTTCTATACCAGTTGGCTCACTCTGCCTTGGGTTATAAAACCGCTTTGGAGTCCTTTCGTTGATCTTATCAAGACTAAGCGCTGGTGGCTTCTGCTTACGCAGATTTTACTTGGGGCAGGGCTTGCCGGTGTGGGCCTTTCCCTTCATGCAACAAGTTTTTTCCGATGGTCACTCGCATTATTGTTCCTGCTGGCCTTCAGTTCCGCCACGCATGACATTTCTATTGACGGATTCTATATGCTTGGCCTGGACGAAGGTGAGCAGTCCCTTTTTGTCGGTATCAGGAATACTGCATACCGCATAGCCATGATCGCCGGACAGGGAGGCCTACTCATGCTGGTAGGACTGTTTGAAAATATGTTTGACTCAACAGTACGCGCTTGGAGTATAGGATTCATGATTGCAGGCGCACTGATGATACTTCTTTGGATCTACCATTCATATATTCTGCCACACCCCGTTGCCGACTGCTCTACCGCCGTATCGGGCCGTAACATCCTGAAAGAATTCGGAATGACCTTCTTGAGTTATTTTAAGAAGCCACACATTATTCCCGCCCTGCTGTTCATACTGTTGTTCCGTTTCCCCGAGGCACAATTGACCAAAATAGCCCCGCTGTTCCTGGTCGATTCGGCCGCAGAAGGAGGCCTGGCCTTAACCACAAGTCAATTGGGTTTCTCACAAGGTACGCTGGGAGTCATCGGCCTGCTGTTAGGAGGCATCCTCGGGGGACTCACACTGTCACGTTTCGGTCTTAGAAAATGTATCTGGTATATGGTGGCTGCCATATCCGTACCCGATTTGGTATATGTATACCTCAGTTGGCTACCCACACAGAACATGGCAGTGGTCAGCACCTGCATTTTCATAGAGCAGATGGGTTACGGATTTGGATTCACAGCATATACCCTATTCCTTATGTATTTTGCACGCGGAGAACACCAGACGTCACACTATGCCATAAGTACCGGAATAATGGCACTGGGCATGATGCTTCCCGGCATGATATCCGGTATCCTTCAGGAGCACATGGGCTACCGTACATTCTTTATATGGGTAATAGCCTGCTGCGCTGTAACCTGTATTGTATCGGCAATAATCAAATATGAACCTGATTTTGGAAAGAAACAATGAAACTTGTTGTGGACAGCGGATCGACCAAAACGGACTGGGGATTTTTCAGCTATGTGGGTGATCTTAAAGTATTAAAGACACAGGGCATAAACCCCTGTCATCAGAGTGCCGATGAAATAAGGAGCATCATATCCGGAGAGCTTCTTTCACAGACTGCCGGCGTGGATTCCGATACAGTAACCCAAATATTCTACTATGGTGCCGGTTGCGCCACAGAGTCCATCTGTACACAGATGGCTGGTATACTGAAAGAATTCTTTGCTAACTCCCAAATCATGGTTGATAGCGATATGCTTGGGGCAGCCCGGGCTCTCTGCGGCCGGGCAGAGGGTGTAGCCTGTGTACTTGGCACAGGCTCCAACTCCTGTCTCTACAATGGGAAGAAGATTGTGGATCAGGTTCCGTCACTGGGTTACATTTTGGGCGATGAAGGCAGCAGCACCGCATTGGGACGCCGTTTTATAAGCGACTGCCTTAAACGCCAACTGCCGGGACAGGTAAGTCAGGAGTTCATGGAGAGATATTCGCTCACCAAGGATATTATAATCGAGAATGTCTACCGTAAGCCTCTGCCCAACCGATACATTGCCGGGTTTGCACCTTTCATCTACGACAAACGCAACATACCAGAGGTACACAAGCTCATTATCCAGTGCTTCCAGGAGTTCTTTACCCGTAATGTAATAAGTTACCACAAGCCTTGGATGCCGGTACACTTCGTGGGATCATTGGCCAACAGTTTTGCCGATGAACTCAGAGAGACTGCCGAGCAACTGGGTATGACAATAGGAAAGATAGAGACGAGCCCCATGAACGGACTTGTTGATTACCACGCAACAGATAAGGCGTAACCCTTTTCGCGGTTGATCTTAGTGCCGGTCGTCACACCGCCCGACAGTATATTCTGCAGGTTATCGGTTATGCCTGTACCCTGCATTTTAAATACCGCCTCCTTTCGTGTCCAATAGGTAACAAATGTCTCCTGTGGCTCTTGGGAATTCAGGATCTCAGCCTTCTCTGCGGAATTCATGCTCTTGTCAAGCAATCACTCATTGAACTGGCGGAATGACTCCACATCTATGCCTACGGGCCGATCGCTGACAACTGCCGCAATGGCATTACGTCAGTGACTGATATTGAAATGAATATCGGGATAATCGGCAAGATAGGGTTTTCCATGCTCTCCGGTTTCTATACGGAACTCCTCCAGACCAAACTCAGAACGCAACAGTTCGACCAGCATAAGGTATGACTTAAGTGAAGCAAAACGTCCGAACGTATGTTTATACGCCATAGCCTGACTGCGTCTGGGTTCAGGGACCGATGCCAGCATCCGCTCCACCTCCTGATCGGTACAGAGACTCATATCATCAAAAACAGACACACGAATCATGTCTTTCTTTGGGTTATTTTGAACATATGCCCCGGAAGGCTTGTAATGAATATCATTCCAAGTACTATGGCCACTGCCATACCGAGTGCCGTAAAACCTGTCGCGGCGGCCATAGAGAGATCCTTGTTCACAATATAATAGATTGTCCAGAATATTCCGGCTCCAGGGATGAGAGGAAAGACACCGCAAATCTGATACACAATGACGGGACAGCGTCTGTCAACTGCCATAAACCTAGAAACCATCACTACAACCAGTGTTGCTACAAAAGTGGACTCTATGACAGTAGCGCCAGCCAGACGTATCATAGCAAGATATGACAACCAACCTATGGTACTGCAAATGCTTGCGTGAACGTACTCCTTTCGGGGCACCCCGTACAGGATTGCGAATCCGGCAGTTCCCAAAAATGCGGATATTGCCTGAACCAGCCAACCCGATGTCTCATGGCTAACTTGCATACCACCTAGTACAATGATACCGTTCTCTATTCGTCCGTCAACAAGAAATGTCAGAGCCACTCCGGCTGCGATACAGAAAAACACCGTTAACGCATCCATCATTCTGGTGGAACCGGCAATATAATCCTCATTGGCGAGGTCACGTATGCCGTTTGTGAAAGGTACTCCCGGTATAAGCGGTATCAGAGAACCGATAATAATATTTCCCGGATGTTCACCGAAACCTATCCGCATAAACAGGACAGAAAGGGCTGTTGCCAGAACACTACCCAGTATATTGGTAACTATCTTGGACATTCCCCTGCGGCTTACAAGCAGCACAAATATATACAGCAGCAAACCGGTCACAAATGATGCTGCACAGTCCAGACAACTGCCACCGAATATGGCACAGAAAGCGCCGCTGCCCACAGCCGAACCCATCACCTGCTCCATGAAAGGCTTGGCTTTCATCGTCTTGATTTCCCGAAGACGATCCTTAGCTTCCTGTATTGAACAATAGCCCTTATCTATTTCACGAGACAGACGGTTTACGGCCACTACTTTTTCCAGTTGGGCTCCCTTGAACGGGATGAATTCCACATTGGAATACCGGGTTCCGCCCGATGTAAGTATTCCATTGCTCAAGACAAAGAAATGACCGGAATCAATGCCATAATGGCGGGTGATGCGCTCCATGGTCTCTTCCACACGAAATATCTCAGCTCCGTTCTCCAACATTATATGTCCGGCTTCGGTAGCCACCTGCATCACCTCAGTCAATAGGTCATCACCTTTGTCCATAAGGCTTATTTTCCGTTGGGAAAGTATTTCTTCTTGACGGGATCACATGTCAGGCCAACACCCAGCTTACGGAATATCTTACGATCCACTTCACTCAGCAATACGGTGCAGTGAACCTGGCAACCGCGCAACTCTGGCAGTTTGTCAAGGGCACGGCGACAATTTTCATTCTGCTGGCTCAGTATGGAGAGAGCCACCAGTACCTCATCGGTATGCAAACGAGGATTGTTGCCGTGCAGATAATCCACTTTTGTCTTTTGGATGGGCTCAATCATGTTCTGAGGAATAAGCTTGACATCATGGTCAATGCCAGCCAAATACTTGGTGGCATTGAGGATAAGAGCAGCACTTGGGCCCAATAAAGCGGTAGTTTTGGAGGTTATTATTGTTCCGTCCGACAGTTCAATTGCGGCAGCGGGTACCCCGGTCTCCTCCTGCCGTTCCTTAGCGGCAACGGATGTGCGGCGTGTAGCGGTTGTGATACCAGCCTTATTCATGAGCAGAGCTATACGATTAACTTCCACCTCGTTGGTTTTTCCGCTAGCTAAATCACCCAATGCAGTATAATAGCGACGTATAACCTCATCCTTTGCGCTACGGCAGCACACATCATCATCGCTGATGCAGAAACCAGCCATATTCACACCCATATCAGTGGGGGACTTGTAAGGATTTGAGCCATAAATACCTTTGAACAAAGCATCCAAAACAGGAAATATTTCAATATCACGGTTGTAATTGACAGATTTCTTGCCGTATGCCTCCAAATGAAACGGATCCAGCATGTTTACATCATCTAAAACTGCAGTTGCAGCCTCGTAGGCTATATTCACCGGATGATTTAGCGGCAAGTTCCAAATGGGAAATGTCTCGAACTTAGCATAACCTGCCTTTACACCGTGCTTCTGCTCTTGATAAAGCTGACTTAAGCAGACAGCCATCTTGCCGCTTCCAGGCCCAGGAGCGGTTACCACTACCAACGGTCTAGTAGTCACCACGTAATCATTACGTCCAAATCCATCATCAGAATCGATTAATGAAATGTTATTTGGATAACCCTCAATAATATAATGAACGTACGTTACTATACCCAGTCGTTTGAGTCGCTCGCGGAAAGCATCGGCACTGGACTGGCCATTATAATGAGTTATTACCACTGATCCCACAAGCAAACCACGGCTCAGAAACTCTTCACGCAAACGCAACACGTCCATATCGTAAGTTATACCCAGATCATTACGAACCTTGTTCTTTTCAATGTCCACGGCACTTATTACTATCACTATCTCAGCGTAGTCACTAAGTTGCTTTAGCATACGTAACTTACTGTCCGGTTGGAAACCCGGAAGAACGCGACTTGCGTGGTAATCATCGAAGAGCTTGCCTCCGAACTCAAGATAAAGTTTGTCTCCGAACTGGGCTATGCGGTCCTTGATGTGTTCGGATTGTATCCTAAGATACTTGTCGTTGTCGAATCCGTTTATCATAACGGATTGCAAATTTAAATAAAAACTTCTTATTTTACAAGCCATGAGTATCCTATGAAAATATTAATTCCTATTTTTGTACACTAAAAAACTATGCGCATGAATCCCAATTCCATTTTTACCATAGAAAGAGTGACAGGACAACTCGCCAGGGCCGTTGCAATTGTCATGCTTTTGTCATTTCCGTCAGTCAGATCCATTTCAGCCACAGCACGCATGGACTCGCTCATGCGTCTTGCCGGCAACATACACCAGTTCAATTCCATCTTTCCTCAGGAAAAGGTTTATCTCCAGTTCGACAACACATCCTATTACATCGGCGAGACCATCTGGTTCAAGGCTTTCGTTTCAAACGCCTCCTCTCTGGGACGTACCCAGAGCAAGGTACTATACGTCGATCTCATCTCTCCCGACGGCATCCTGCTGAACCGCGAGAAACTCAAGATCGTGGCAGGCCAGGCCGATGGTTCCATACCTCTAATGGACGGTTCAACCGCACAGGCTCGTGACCTTCGGGGAGTCCTGAGTTTCCCAAGCGGTTTCTATGAAATAAGGGCTTACACTTCCTGGATGCTTAATTTCCATCAGGAAAACGTTTTTTCACGCGTGTTCGCCGTTTATGAAAAGCCTAAGGAAGAGGGCCATTATTACGACGGAAGCCCTGTGGTAACCATAAAGAAAAATCCCCTGCAACAGAAACGCCCCGAGACACGCCATCTGCGCAACCCGAACGCATCATTCCACCCGGAGGGAGGGCATCTTATCATGGGAGTACCTAATAGGGTAGCCTTCAAGGTGACCGATAAGAACGGCTTCGGAACGGATGCCAGTCTCACCGTTAAGGGTCAAGAAGTATCAGCAGTAACCGTTCACGACGGCATGGGTGTGTTCACCTTCATCCCCAAATCCCGCCGTAACAGCGTGGAAATAACAGTTGGAGAAGACAGCTGGTCATTCGATCTCCCCGACGCTGAGAACGAAGGCCTGTCCGTAATGCTTGACGAAGCCGGAAGAGACAGCCTATCCATAACCCTATATCCAGCTGCATCACTGCTGCCGGACACTCTCGGAATGACCATTACTTGTCGTGGCGAACTCATGGACTTTGCAGCCATACCCGTAGGTGGGAAGTCATATATTCACGAATTGTCACTTTACGGCATTCCTGAAGGTGTTTGCCGCATGGTCCTCTTTGATGAACACGGTAACATCTACGCCACCCGTTCGTTTTATCACAGAAGTACCACATCTTTTCCTCCTGTTCTAACTGTCACGCCGGACAAAAACCGTTACGGCTTCTTCGATAGGATACATCTTGACTTGAACCTCAAGGACAGCCAGGGTAACGCCCTTCGCGACAGGTT
>R27__coassemble_1196_pt1 | contig 12610 bp, 12 predicted proteins | sample R27__metabat2_high_PE_044 | metagenome-assembled genome bin R27 | reverse complement strand
GTCTAGGCTCGCTCTAAGCTTACTCAATGAGTATGGCTAGGGTATGGGAAGGGTATGCCTAGAGTATGGGTAGAGTGAGAGTAAAATTATATACCCTTAAAGTCAGACCATTTTGCCGAAGTAAAACTTTGTAATACTTTTGTGCAAACCAATTCCGACATAAAAAAGGCTTCAGCCTGTAAGAGGTGTCACACAGATAGCCTCAGTATCATTTCTTAAGTTTCAGCCCATCATTGAAAGCATTGCCTAAACGTCCGGCAACCAGGTAATAACCGTGAGTGTAAGGGGCAAATGTGATTTCCCAGATTGTATATCATATCGGTAACTATCATATCCTTTTTCTGGTACAAAGGTACTCCCATAAACCTGCAACCCGGTTGCAAACCAGTCCTCCCACCATTCCGGGATTTTTTTTGTAATTTTGCAGGTGTTTCCGGTGAGCGAGTCGGTAGTCGGTACATGGGGTGAATCTGTAAGAACCATGATAGTTGGGCTCATGTTTAACTAAAATGGTTTTTGCACTAATGAAATCACACAATCAGATTCAGCATTTAGTGTATGCGTTTATAACGGTGGTCATCACCGTACACGCATTTGTGTTTTACAGTCTTTATGTCGTTGAAGGCGATGCCTTGATGCAGGCCACGGGCACGTTATCCGTCTTGCAGGCTATCAACAGTCAGGGAGGCATTTATATGTTTGGCACTTACTTGCCTATATGGCTTGTAATTGTCATCGAGATGGTCTGCGCCTTCGTGCTTGCTGTGGCGATGGGCAGCCCGCTGGCGTTCAGGCTGGTCAGCCGCAAGTTTGACCCGCGCCGCAACCACCCGATGATATTCGAGTCGGCGGTCATCACAGCCACTGTCTGCCTCATGTGCCCGTCTATGAGCCTGCTGGCCGATGCCTTCTACTATCCCTATTACAATGGGTTCGATGTCATCGACTTTCTCTGCCGTTGGTTCCGCCTGGTGTGCTACAATCTGCCTTTTGCCTATTTCTCGCAGATGTTCTTTGTGCAGCCGTTCGCGCGTTTTTCCATACGCAGGATTTTCCCCGGCAACATAGAAGAGCGTAATGAGAGGAATTCCAGCAAGACGGTTAAACCGGCCGACGAGACGGAGGCTATCGCCGATGTGATTATCCGCGAAAAAGAGATTGCCGCCGGGGAGTGACCCAACGCCAATCCTTGCTAAAAGTTGATAATTCAGGTCACAGCTTGAAGAAAAAAATCCTATTTTTGCTATGGACCCTGGGGCGGGGAGAGCACCCGGCAACCCCGTAGGTCTTTGTCTTATCAAACAATCAAAAAAACAATGTCTAAAGTATTTGAAGAGAATGCCCAGAAGGCCATAAGTCTCTCTGAGGGCCTAAAGAAGCATTTCTCTGAAGTGAGCCGTTACGGAGTAGTAGAATCAGAGCTTGACCGCCTTAAGGATGATGCACAGGCCGCCATCGCCCGTATCAAGGAAGTCGATGCCATGCGCCTTGAAGTGAGCAGGAAACTCATCGCAGCCAATGCCGCCCTTGATGCCGTCAAGGAGAAGGCTATGATGTACCGCAAGCTCATCAAGAACCATTACTCACCAGAGCAGTGGATCCGCTTCGGTATACAGGACAAACGCTAACATTGCAGTAGTGACCGAAAAGAGGAGCTTTGATGGCTCCTCTTTTTGTTTCGACGCATTATTAAACGACCCACTCATACTACCACTTCAGGCACCCTAATGGTATGATTTTAACACCATCGGGGCGCGTATATGCATATTCTCCGCCTGTAATAACCATAAGCAGGTCAGGTTCTCTCAGCGGCACCTGCTTTTCCTTTTCGTTATGTTCCCTTATCAGATGGACTATCTCTTTCAGATGAGTGGCACCTTCTTCAATCTCACCGCTACCCAGCTTGCATTCAATCAAGGCATATCGGCCGTCTTCCAAATGCAGCACCACATCAGATTCAAGTCCGTAACGGTCACGGTAATGTGATATCTCTCCTCCCAAATGTGCCGAATACACCTTTAGGTCTCTTGCGCACATTTGTCCGTATCCTGTAATTCTATGATACTGGCCGCCTTCTGCTTGGCAGTAGTCGTCTTTGATGGCGCAATTTAGGCATTCTGCCGTATTCCACCAAACATTTCTTGTTCTTTTGACGGTAATATTTGTGGCATTTTGGCGGTGACATTTGCGGTGTTTTAGCGGTAACATTTGCTATGCATGGCAATGCTCCCGCCCGGATTAGGGATGTCACCACCCAGAACCGCAGCAAACGCGCCCATGGCCAGCATGATAATCAGCGCAATTGCAATGATTGCCAGAATCATTCCCAGGCATCCCCATTTCCTCTCGCCGTCAGGCAGTTTGTCAAACAGCAATGTAATGATAAGACCTATAAGCGGGGTGGTAAGTATTGATAGCAGATAGGCCCACCCGAATCCAATCCTCCTCCTTGCACCCAGCAGCCCCACCAGCACCGATACCAGTGAACTGCTCAGTATTCCGTAGATAATCAATGTCGTAGTCATAACTCAATGTATTACTTTCCGATAGACTGCATGATGAAAGTCAGCGTCTCTTCAGGACAGGTGCGTTTGCTTTGAATCAGCTCCTTTGACCTAACATCAACGGGTCTTGAACTCTTACCAATCTTTACCCAATTCTCTCTGAAGCTCGGATTGGTCAGTATGTAAACGTAACCAGGTTCACTCATAATCCTTATAAAAATAGAAAGGTAACTTATTTTAATCACAAACCTACAAATTTTCCCGTAGAATTCAACACGCTATGGTATAAAATGATGGAGCCTCAAAACAACCTGACTTCTGCAAAATGGGCATTTCCTTGGCTTCCTTATTACATTAATCATCGGTAATTTATTAGTGTAGTAAGAAGTATAGGCTTATTAATCCTTTTGAAAATCTAAGACCCAATCAATATCAATTTTACCACCGCGGCCTTTTCTATCAAATCTCATGAATCGGTTCTTAATAATATATCCCCATCGGTTGGTAAGGGTAAGCCCATATCTTGCAGCCTGTTCAGTCAAATTTCTGCCGATATCCTTTTTTTTTTTGTACTTTTGGCGACGTAAAAGGACTAATAGGATATGAGAAAGTGCTCAACACTTTTTTTAGTAGTCTGCTTAACGTTTGCAGCCTGCAAACAGTCGGCCGGCACTGTTAAGGAGCAGGACTCTAGTGACTTTGTTGCCATTACTGATGTAGTACCTGACGTTATTCTTGAAATACGCTATTTCGGCACCTACAATTTTGTGGGAAGCCGAATAGACGGTTATCTGGCTCCAACCGCCTTGGTCACACGCCGGGCCGCTGACAGCCTCAAGGCAGTGAGTGATGACGTAATCAGACTGGGTTACAGGCTCAAGATATATGATGCCTACCGCCCGCAGTGTGCAGTTGATCATTTTGTCAGATGGGCGGCCGATGTAGCTGATACCACAATGCGGCGCTACTTTTACCCCGATGTGGATAAGAGCCGCCTGTTTGAGCTTGACTACATCATGGCCAAGTCTGGCCACACACGCGGATCAACAGTTGATCTCACCCTGTTTGACATGACTACAGAGAAAGAGGTGGATATGGGCGGAACATTTGACTGGTTCGGAACGGAGAGCCATCCTGATTACCGCGGTATTACTGATGTGCAGTACTCCAACCGCATGATACTGCGTGACGCCATGCTCCGACACGGATTCAAGCCGCTCGATTCAGAGTGGTGGCACTTCACCCTCAAGGATGAACCTTATCCTGATACCTATTTTACATTCCCGGTAAAATGACACAAAAGGAACGTATTTTGACTACAGCAGCAAAATAAAAATCAATCCTAACCGTTATGAAACCGGAAACTCAACAAGACCAGTTCATTAAACCTGCATTGTTTATGAAGAAATACTTAGTCATTAGATTATTCTGTTTTATTTCTTTAGCCTGTTTCTCTATAGCAGTCAGAGCACAGATTGCAACATCCGGAACTCAGATTGAATTTACTCATGTAAAATCTCAAGGGCTTGATACTTACTCACTCACTGAAGTCAATCCGGCAGACAGTACTTTTGACATCAGAGTAACAATAGAAGGAGATAATGTCAACATACAAGAAATGTATGATGCTCTTTTCTGTCAGTTGGACAGCATCATGTACAGTCAGTATGGAGATAAATATGACAACAAGGCACGGGAAGAGTATCACAAGAAACTGCTCAAAGACCTGAAGAACCTGAAGAAAAAGCATAAGAAGTATGTAAGGGAAAATAAAAAACTCAGTAGAAGTCTGAAGAAATCATTAAAAAAAGAACTCAAAGAAGAACTTAAACGCCCCTGACATAAACAGTACAAAAGGGGGGTATTCCCCAAGAAATTCACCGTTATAGTTGTATCGCTTGTTGAAAGAGGTGTATGTTCACGCCACCGATGACCGTGTTTTCCGTAACAAGACCAACATTTCCAGATGGGAGGCATTGCTGGGGGCTGATTTTGTAAGGATACACCGTTCATTCCTCGTTAACAGCAAAAAAGTGGATAAAGTCACAACTGATACTATGGCGGCATGACCACACCAGTGTACTCTCCGCCGCACTGATAACATTTATGCTGACAGCTGTTGTATCAACTCTCCTGTTGAATATCCCTGTTATCCGTAAATGCGTGTGAAAAGGTGAAAAAGAGAACTGTCACCTCTTTTTCACATCCTCTTTTTCACCTATCTTTGCAGAGATGAAAAAGAACTGTTCCATTTTTTACTCAGTGATACTGCTGGCGTCCATCGCCCTGGCTTGCGAGAACAAGGGTTTTGATGATGAACCGGAGGATCCGTATTCGTCATCGGGTGAATCACAGACTCTGACGGCCGATACTGTCTGGCTTAACCAGTTTACGCTTAACAGGGGTATCCGTTCTATGGCTGTACTGAATGAGAATGGTGACACTGTTGAGTTTGCTTCTTTCAATAGGGATGGTACTCCTGAGCTGTATCTTAACGGTAACGGTGGAGTGGGGTATGAGTTTGATGAGAATGGACGTCCCACCGTAGTTTACGGGTTTGAGGGGTCATCGGCCTCATATTATCAGCTTGAATACAGGAATGATGCGGACTTGCTTGTTCCGGTTTATGACAACATGGGGGCAGGTCTATACAATTTTGCGGCGTTGCATACTGATGATGCGCGCCATTTCTCCATCCTGCCCGGACTGTCCAAGGTAACCAAGCGTTCAGCGGACAACAAGACTGTCTGGATACGCAAGTATGTGTTCGTGGACGCGGGTTCAAGCCAGTGGATGAAGGTCTATTCAGAGAATCACTACTCCGGAGGTAAGACTAAGGTGGACAGGATTGAATATACGGGTAAGCTTCCGGCCTGTTCCGACAGTCTTTCCATTGATACGATTGTGTTCACTGCGGACAGGTTCCTGGAGAGCTATCGTTTCAGGTATCAGGATGAGAACGGCGCTCTCATCACGGAGACCTGCAGGTTCATCAATGACGGCAGATTCCTGTATCCCCAAAGTACGGTCCAGGATGGTGGGGAGTACCGGGTGGAATACAGATACTCCACAGGCGGTAATCTGGAGCGCCTCATCCTGGACGGACAACAGGTCTATAGCGCCACTTATGAGTATGACGCTTCAGGGAACTGGACTGTCATGCGGTTTGACGGCATGACGTTCAGGCGTTCTATTACCTACTACTGATTCCCGGTTTCTTTTATTTGAGCATGTTCTCCTTGGAGAGTGGAGACCACGGGCCGTCCTGTGCCATGAAGATGATGGCCAGTTCCTTTACCTCAAATGTGTGCCACTGTCCCTTGGGGATGTTGACGCCCAGGACTCCGGTGTCACCGCCCATGTGGATGCGTTCTTTCTCCACTCCGTTGTCGTTATAGAATACGGTGTCCATCTTGCCGCGTAGCAGCATGACGGGCTCACTGGAGAGGTTGTGCTTGTGGATGGCGGTCATGGTGCCGGGGAGCATGACGTTGATCATACGCTGCGACTGGTCATCCTCAGTGTTACGCAGATCATAGTTCATGCGCAGGCGGGGTGACTCCTGAGCCAGTGTCTGGACGCGGTCCAGAAGGTCATTGTCAATGACTGTCTGGCGGTCCACGAAACGTTTGTCTATACCGCGGAACACGGTGAGCATCCTGCGGCGCACCACATTGATATCGCCGTTCTCACCGTCCACCTCGTAATATTTGCCGGCATTACGGTAGTATTCTATGAGGGGTTCGGTCTGCTTATGATAGGTGGCTATGCGGTTCTTGATGGTTTCCGGATTTGCGTCATCGGCACGACCTTCAATGGTGGCACGGTGTGTGATGCGGGCGTGTACGGTCTCATCGGATATCATGATGGAGATTACGGCGTTGACTTTCTCACCTCTGCGGGCCAGTATCTCATCCAGGTCCGTGGCCTTTCCTATGGTGCGGGGGAAGCCGTCCAGCAGGAAGCCGGCCTTGGAGCTTTTGTTGTTGAAGGTACTCTCTATCATGCCTTCCACCACGCTGTCAGGAACGAGATTTCCGGCGGCTATGAGGTCTTTGGCTTGCTTGCCGAGTTCAGTACCGGCAGCTATCTCTGACCTGAGCAGTTCACCTGTACTTACGTGCAGTAGATTATATTTGTTTGCAATTGCACCAGCCTGAGTGCCTTTGCCGGCTCCGGGAGGACCGAATAAGATGTAGTATTTCATATTGTTGAATTATTCGGAAGGCGAATTTACTGCTTTTGGCTGTCTTATGCAAACATCGTGATGAAAAGCAGTATAAAAACTGTAATAAGGCCTCTATTCAATGAACCACTCATTAGGCATAAGGATGCCCAGCGTGACTCCGAACTTGGAGGAACGGCTGTGCGAGGAGGTGGTATTGAAATAGACGTTGAAGTTGAGTCTGTTATACTGTGCCACGAATGAGATTTCACTCATGATTTTAAGCCTGTCAAATCCGTTGCCGTATTCCGGGCTACCGTCATCATTGAGTATGGTCTGTGCCGGAATGAAGGCGTGGAACTCTGAACGTATGTGGAAGACGTTGTTGATGATCCAGATGGGTTTAATGCCGCCTGCGATGAAGGCGTTTGCCCGTAAGTCGGGGTTAAACTGGAAACGCCTGTTGACGGTGGGTTCATATTTTCCGGCCTGCATGATGGATGCGTAGTAGTTTGAAGCGAGGTTACGTGATGAGTAGAATCCTTTGAAACTTAATCCCAGAGTGATACGACGGGACATCCTGTAGTACTGACTGGCCTCGATGGACATCTGGAGCCACGACTGGTCTATAGGGGAGTAGTCATCTGAACGGCGGTTCTCTGGACGGAACAGGCTGTTCTCAGTATAGATCTGGGCTATGATGCTTTCCGAATGGTCACTGGTGGGATACTGGATGGAGTTGAGGGTGCTACCTGTAAACATGACGGAGCCTCCCAGTATATTGTGTCTGGTACAGTCGTACTTGAACTGGTCTATGTTGATGTTGGGGGTCTGTGAATAATAGTCTTTGTGATGTGCGGCTCCTACGGAGAATACGGCCTTATAGTTATTCAGGAAAGGACGGGACATCTTAAGTTTGGTGAAGAACTCTATCTCCTTGTTCAAAGCCGGAGATATGTTGTCCGATGAGACGTTGGCGAGGCCGGAATTGAAATAGTTCATGTTATTATAGGCTATCTGCAGGGAGAGTGCCATGGGGATCCTGGTGGCCAGGTCATTACGCATCGTGAACTGGGCGTTGTTATAGACTCTTCCTATCTGTCCCTCCATATTGAATGTGGTGGAGGCTTCACCTATATGACGGTATGAGACGGCTCCGTACAGCTGGCTGGTGTTGCCGGAGGAGATGCATCCTCCCAGGTCAAAGGTGGGGTGGTCATCAATGGTGACGTCCAGCTTGAGGCTGAAGGTGGAATCCTCTGGGTTCATCTCAGTGCTGGGAAGAGCTTTCTTGATGGCTTCATCAGAGAGTAGCTTGAAGTATCCCATCTTGAAATCCTCAAAGTCAAAATATCCCCGGTCTGCGTTGAACTCCTTGGATATGTAACGCCGCTGGGCTGAATTCACGCCGTAGACTTCAATATTGCTGAATATCATTTCAGGGACGCGGCTCTTGAAGGTGCGGCGCATGTTGGTGAGCTCCACGGAATCCCTGCGGGCATATATCCGGCCTTTGATGGAGTCAATCATGGGGAGGGTGTTGAGGTAACCTATCCTTTCCACAAGGTCAATCTTATGGAAATCCATCATTCCTATTTCATCCAGGTTGAAGTCCAGCTTTATTCCGAGTCCAGGGTCAAGGTTATAGTCACTGCGCTGCACGATCATGCTGCGTACCTGTCCCATGAGGTCATACTCATCAGGAAGGGTGTAGTTCTCCGCCCTGTCAGTGGACATGGCCACCACGCTGCCTATGATGAAATCCGGATGGAACTCCTCAATCATGACATCTACAGGGAAGTTGTCATAAATGCCTCCATCATAAGCTATTATGGAGTCTATACGGATGGGGCTGAACACAAAGGGAAGTGACATGGAGGCACGTACGGCGTTACCTAGGTCACCCTTACCCAGTATGATGGGGCGCTTCTTGAAGACATCCGATGCTACTGCACGGAAGGGAACCATGAGCCTGTCGAAATCATTGCCGCATGCTGCCGATGCACCGGAATAGACATCAACGAAGGCCAGATTCATCTGCAGCGGGTCGACGACACTGTTGTTCATGGGGCGTATGATGGTCATGGAGTCTCTAACAGCGAGTCCGGCCTGGACGATGGAGGGAGTGGGGGGAGATTGTTTGAAATAGAACTGATAGCTCATGTCTTTCTCTCCTGTGTACCAGCGGCGGAACTCATCAGACCGTATGAGTTCCTGCATCTCGTCCGGAGAGTAGCCCATGGAATACAGGGAACCTATGATGGCCCCCATGGAGGTTCCTGCTATATAGTCTATGGGAATGTCATTCTCCTCAAGGGCACGGATGAGTCCTATATGGGCCATTCCCTTGGCGCCTCCTCCGCTTAAGACGAGACCCACTTTCTGGCTGCTGGCGGGGATGACCATCAGCAGCGACGCAAGCGTAAGCAATATGTTTCCAGCTATTCTGCCCATGAGATACTCTCCAGAACAAAGGTAAGTAAAAAAACACGGCACAGTTACACTGCGTCGTGTTTTTTTAGCTGTGGTTGTCCGGCGGTCAGATTAGCTCCACGCTGCGGCGGATGAATGAGGAGAGAGCCTCACCCTTGAGCATACCGTTCTGGAGCAGAGCCAGGTCAATAAGTTCATGTACTATCTTGTTGCCTGCAGCGTACTCGGAATAGATGCCGGATATGGTGTTCTCGGCTTCCGATATACGGCTGTCTATATCCTTCATCTCATCTTTCTCAGCCTGCGGCACTTCCTCGTCTTTCTTGCCCTCACGCGCCTTACGCAACTCTGACTGGCGTGCCTTCAGGGCGGTGAGCTTGTCGTCCTCGGGCTTGACCTTGGCGTCACAGGCGGCACCGGCTTCCTCAAGCACACGCTGTATGAGTTTGTGGTCCCTGTTCAGGATCACGGTGTACATGTCAGGCATATCGCCGTAGAAACTCATTCCGGGCTGTATGGCTGCCATATCCTTCATTCTGCGCATATACTCGCTGCAGGTGACCATAACGGGTAGGGCGGACTCACCCAGACTCTGGGCGTCAACATGGAAATCAGCTTTCTCTATCTTGGGCATCTGGCTGCTGAACACCTTGGTGATCATGCGCAGCTGTCCGGCGGGCAGCTCGTTCTTTACGGCATCATCCTTGGATATGAGGTTGTCTATGGAGTCACTGTCAACTCTCTGGAAACGGCTGTTGCCTCCGAATTTCTGCTCCAGCATTCCTATCATGGGGATATCCAGCTGGTTGTCCATGAGCAGCACGTTATAGCCTTTGTTGCGGGCAGCCTCGATATATCCGAACTGTTCCTCCCTGTTGGTGGCGTATAGATATATAAGGTTCTTGTTCTTGTCAGTCTGGGCGGTCTCGATGAGTTTCTTGTACTCCTCATAAGTGAAGTATGTGCCTTCTGTGTCCTTAAAGAGGGCCACTTTCTCCATCTTGGAGTAGAAATCTTCCTCTGTGAGCATTCCGTAGTTTATGAAGAGCTTGATGTCGTCCCACTTGCCTTCAAACTCCTTTCGGTCATTCTTGAATATGGATGTGAGACGGTCCGCCACTTTCTTGGTGATGTAACCGGATATCTTCTTTACGTTGGAGTCACTCTGCAGATATGAGCGCGACACGTTCAGAGGGATGTCCGGGGAATCGATGACACCGTGAAGCAGGATGAGGAAGTCCGGAACTATTCCTTCCACGGAATCTGTGACGAACACCTGGTTACAGTAGAGCTGTATGCGGTTCTTCTGAAGGTCCAGGTTGGTCTTGATCTTGGGAAAATAGAGGATTCCGGTCAGATGGAACGGGAAATCTACGTTCAGGTGTATCCAGAACATGGGTTCCTCCTGCATGGGGTAGAGTTCGCGGTAGAATCCCTTGTAGTCCTCGTCCTTGAGTTCGGAGGGAGTCTTGGTCCAGAGAGGTTCCACATTGTTGATGATGTTGTCCTCGGCAGTCTCTGTCTCCTTGCCGTCCTTCCACTCTTTCTTCTTACCGCATGCTATGGGGATGGGGAGGAAACGGCAATATTTCTTGAGCAGTCCCTGTATGGTGCTCTCCTGCAGATACTCCTTGCTGTCATCATCAAGATAGAGGATGATGTCTGTTCCGCGATCAGCCTTATCAGAGTCTGTGAGCTGGAATTCCGGTGATCCGTCACAGCTCCATTTAACGGCCTGGGAACCATCCTGATAGGATTTGGTGATGATCTCTACTTTACTGGAGACCATGAAGGCTGAGTAGAATCCCAGTCCGAAATGACCTATGATGGCGTTTGCGTCATTCTTATACTTGTCAAGGAAATCATTGGCACCTGAGAATGCAATCTGATTGATGTACTTGTCAATCTCCTCGGCAGTCATACCTATACCGCGATCACTTACGGTTATGGTATCCTTACCTACAGTGACGTGTACAGTGAGGTCACCCATCTCACCCTTGAAATCACCCTTTGAGGAGAGTGTCTTGAGTTTCTGTGTGGCATCCACAGCGTTCGATACCATCTCACGGAGAAATATCTCCCTGTCACTGTAAAGAAACTGTTTGATGACCGGGAAAATGTTCTCGGTCGTTACTCCAATCTTACCTTTCTGCATAATATCAACTGATTTTTACAATTGTTTCATTGTTTTCTACATCTATCTCAAGCTTGTTACCGGGCTTGCAGTCACCGTCTATCATAACCTCGGCTATACGGTCCTCAACAAGGTCCTGTATGGCACGTTTGAGGGGACGGGCACCGAATTCACGGCTGTATCCTTTATCGGAGAGTAGTGCGAGAGCCTCATTGGTTATGCTGAAGCCGTATCCCATGGCCTCCACGCGGGAACGGAGAAGGCCTATCTCTATGTCCACTATCCTGGATACGGCTTCACGGTCCAGCTGGTTGAAGGTTATGATCTCGTCAATACGGTTTATGAACTCAGGCGAGAAGGATTTATGGAGAGCCTTGCGGATGATGTCCTGACGGGCTCCCTCCAGGGTGGTGTCAGTGGTACCGAAACCTATACCTTGTCCGTATTCCTGGATTTGTCTGGACCCTATGTTGGAGGTCATTATAATTATGGTGTTGCGGAAATCCACAGTACGGCTGTCACTGTCAGTAAGGCGGCCTTCATCCATTACCTGGAGCAGGATGTTGAATACGTCCTGATGAGCTTTCTCAATCTCGTCAAAGAGGACGATGGAGTAGGGCTTACGGCGTACTTTTTCAGTTAGCTGGCCGCCTTCTTCATAACCTACGTAGCCCGGAGGGGCCCCCACAAGACGGGATACCGCGAATTTTTCCATGAACTCACTCATGTCCACGCGTATGAGCGAGTCCTCACTCCCGAAGAGTTCCACCGCAAGCTGTTTGGCAAGCAGTGTCTTACCCACGCCTGTGGGTCCGAGGAAGAGGAAGGAGCCTATGGGTTTGTTGGGATTTTTCAAACCGCAACGGCTGCGGCGTATGGCTTTGGCCAATGTATCGACAGCTGCATCCTGAGCTATGACTTTGGATTTGAGGGCGGGAGCGAGGCTACGCAGGCGCTCACCCTCCTCACGGGCCATCTTCTGCACCGGGATGCCAGTCATCATTGAGACCACCTGGGCTATATTGTCGGTATCGACTGTCTCGCGGCGGCTCTTGAGTGACTCTTCCCAGTCATGCTTCATGACTTCAAGCTGGTTTTCAAGATCTTTTTCACGGTCACGGAAACGGGCGGCAAGCTCAAAGTCCTGACGGACTACGGCATCATTCTTCCCGTCACGTGTGAAATCTATCTCCTGCTGTTTCTCTTCTATTTCCTTGGGGAGAGATATGTTGGACAGATGGGTACGTGAGCCGGATTCGTCCATCACATCAATGGCCTTATCGGGGAAGGAGCGGTCTGTTATGTAACGCTCAGCCAGATGTACGCAGGACTCAAGAGCCTCATCGGTATAGGTGACATTGTGATGTTCCTCAT
>R27__coassemble_1191_pt1 | contig 12654 bp, 10 predicted proteins | sample R27__metabat2_high_PE_044 | metagenome-assembled genome bin R27 | reverse complement strand
AGAGAATCCGCGAGTTGTTCAGATCCGGCAAGAAAGAGTACAGCCAAGGCTCCAAGGGCGACCGGAAACTTGAACGCTCCTACGGCAGCAAATATCAGAAATAAAAGGAAACAGGCGGTAAACGTATTGGCGCGAACGAGGTTACGAGTGAGACCGCGGACCCGGAGGGCCGCCAAGCGACTATAAGGAGCGCGTTTGCGAAGCAAACTAAAAGGAGGCAAAGCCTCATTCCGACAGAAAATGGGAGCCGAAAAGCTCCCATTTTCTGTCGGAATGAGGCGACTCGAACGCCCGACCCCTACGTCCCGAACGTAGTGCGCTACCAACTGCGCTACATTCCGATCCTTGCGTAATTGCGGTGCAAAGTTAATTGATTTTTTCTTGTTATGAACTTTTTTACCTTCAAAAACTTGCCGGAGTTAAAAAAGTGCGTATCTTTGCACCCGCCTTTAATAAGGCAAATGTTCCTGGTGTCATAGCTCAGTTGGTAGAGCAAAGGACTGAAAATCCTTGTGTCCCTGGTTCGATTCCCGGTGGCACCACAGAAAAAGAAGAGACGCAACAGCGCCTCTTTCTTTTTATGAAGACAAAGAACCTTTTTTTGATTAATTTTTGCTGCATATATGGAAAAGTTGGTGATATTTGATCTGGACGGCACGCTGCTCAATACCATTGCTGACCTGGGTACGGCAGCAAACCACACATTGGCGGAACTGGGATTGCCTCAGCATACGATTGAGGATTACAAGTATATGGTGGGCAACGGAATGCGCAAACTGATAATACGCGCCCTGCCCTGTGAGAAAGCAACCGATGAAGATTTCGTCAATGAAACACTGACCGCCTTCCTTGGTTACTATGCCTCAAATATAGATACTTACACTGAGCCTTACCCGGGGATAAAGGGAGTGCTCCATGATTTGCATGACCGGGGATATAAGCTTGCGGTGGCATCCAATAAGATTCAGGCCGGTGCCGAAAGACTGATCAGTACCTTCTTTCCCGGAATAGATTTTGTTGCGGTCATGGGTAACAGCCCCGGATTCCCGCTCAAGCCTGACGCTGCAGTGGTTGAACACATAATGCAACGCGCGGGCGTAGCCCCTGAACATACCCTAATGGTGGGCGATTCCTGTACGGATATTGAAACCGCCCGTAATGCCGGTATCCCCATAATAGCTGTCAGCTGGGGGTTCCGTCCACGCCATGAACTCTCATCAGCCAACCATATAGCGGACACTGCGGAACAACTTCTAACTTTAATTGAAAACTATTGATATAATATTAAAAAAAGGCATTATCTTTGGATAATTATTAGTTTTCAAACTATGGATATCAATAGCATTATGACTGACCTGGAGCGCAGGCACCCGGGTGAGAAAGAGTATCTTCAGGCTGTCCGTGAGGTACTTATCAGTGTTGAACCTGTTTATAACCAACATCCTGAGTTTGAGGATGCCAAGATTGTGGAACGCATGGTGGAGCCTGACCGTATTTTCACGTTCAAGGTGCCATGGACCGATGATAACGGGGAAATACATGTCAACACCGGTTACCGCGTACAGTTCAACAACGCAATAGGACCATATAAGGGTGGCCTCAGGTTTCACTCGTCGGTAAACCTTTCCATACTCAAGTTCCTGGGATTCGAGCAGACTTTCAAGAATGCCCTGACCACTCTGCCTATGGGCGGCGGCAAGGGAGGTTCCGATTTCTCGGCACGCGGACGTTCCGCAGCTGAGATTGAGCGTTTCTGTCACAGTTTCATGCTGGAGCTATGGCGTAACATAGGGCCCGATACGGATGTGCCGGCCGGTGATATAGGTGTAGGCGCACGTGAAATAGGCTACCTGTACGGTATATACAAGAAACTGGCCCGTGAGAACACCGGCGTACTTACCGGCAAGGGGCTCACGTTCGGAGGTTCAAGGATTCGTCCTGAGGCTACCGGTTTTGGTGCCTTGTATTTCCTGCGCCAGATGCTGGCCGACCGTGATGATACGCTGGAGGGCAAGACCATCGCCATAAGCGGGTTCGGCAATGTGGCATGGGGTGCTGCCAAGAAAGCCACCCAGCTGGGAGCAAAGGTGGTTACATTATCAGGTCCTGACGGTTATGTATATGATAAGGATGGGCTGAACGATGAGAAGATAGCCTATATGCTACAGCTTCGCGCCACCAACAATGACGTGATAGAACCGTATGCAAGGAAGTTCGGTGCCGAGTTCTTTGCCGGCCGTAAACCATGGGAGCGAGAGGTTGACATAGCTATGCCTTGCGCCACCCAGAACGAGCTGAACGGTGACGATGCCGCACAGCTCATAAAAAACGGTGTCAGGTATGTGGCTGAGGTTTCAAACATGGGCTGCACCCCCGAAGCTATTGACACATTCATAGCGGCACATATACTGTATGGTCCGGGCAAGGCGGTAAATGCCGGCGGTGTGGCCACATCTGGCCTGGAGATGACGCAGAACGCCATGCATATCTCATGGTCAGCCGATGAGGTTGATGCCCGTCTGCACACCATCATGAGTGATATCCACGAACAGTGCGTCAAATACGGCACTGAACCGGACGGATACGTGAACTACATGAAGGGGGCTAATATAGCAGGTTTCATGAAAGTGGCACAGGCCATGCTTGAACAAGGTTTCTTGGGATAAACGGCAATAAAACACATAATACATTTTAACCATAAACAATAAAATGCCACATTATGAACAGACCTATTTTATCTGCTCTCATGCTTTTCATATCCCTATCAGCCGCATCCCAGAGAGGTGCCGTTCAGGTCAACTGGAGCAATGAGATCACCGGCGAATATGAGGTTCCCAAAGTCCCTAAATGGGCTGAGAACGCAGTATTCTATCAGATCTATCCACAGACTTTCTGTGACAGTGACGGCGACGGAATAGGTGACATCAAGGGTATCATCAGCAAGCTGGACTATGTCAAGAGTCTCGGAGTTGATGCCATTTGGATAAACCCTTTTTTCGAGTCACCTTTCTATGATGCGGGATATGACGTGTCTGACTACTACAAGGTGGCTCCACGCTACGGAACTAATGAGGATGCCCGCCAGCTATTTTCAGAGGCCCACAAGCGCGGATTACGCATTCTGTTTGACTACGTGATAAGCTACACCTCCATGGAACATCCGTGGTTTCAGGCATCGGCACGTCAGGACACGAACAAATATACCAATTACTATATATGGACGGACAACATCTGGATTGATCCTCCACGTGAGTTCGCCTCATCATTCATTAAAGGATACGGTGAACGCAATGGCCAGTACATGCGTAACTTCTACTACAGCCAGCCTGCCCTAAATTTCGGTTTCTCCAACCCCGACCCCAACCAGAAATGGCAGCTTTCTACTGACCATCCTGATGTATTGGCAATGCGGGAGGATCTTAAGAATGTATTACGTTTCTGGATGGATATGGGGGCTGACGGTTTCCGTGCAGATATGGCAGGAGCACTTGTCAAAACCAGCCAGACAAGAGGAAACGCCCAGTTTTTCAACACACAGGAGAATGCTACCAAACTGTTCTGGCGGGAAATCCGTGACCTCCTGCAGGAAGAATATCCCGAAGCATTCATGGTGGCTGAATGGTCTTCACCGGCAGAGGCACTTGATGACTGCTTTCATGTGGATTTCTTCCACTGGTTCAACGGTTACAATGACCTTTTCCAGAAAGAGAGCTGGCGCATCCTTAACGGTGTCAGCGAGGGACACAGTTATTTCGATGCCGACGGACAAGGCAACATAACGGATTTTCTGGCCAGCTACATGAATCAGTACAGCCGCACCAAAGGAAAAGGTTATATCAGTCTTCCTCTCGGGAACCATGATAATGCACGTTTGGGTAACAGGCGGACTGACAAGGACCTGGAAATAATCTATGCCTTCGGGTTCACGATGCCTGGAGTACCATTCATCTATTACGGCAATGAGATAGGAATGAGGCAACTGCCGGAGAACTGGCCTCAGGTGGAAGGCGCATACCGTCCCCGCAACGGAGCCCGTACTCCCATGCAGTGGACCTCCGGTAAGAACCTGGGATTCTCCACAGCCACTCCGGAAAAGTTATACCTGCCTGTTGACCCTTCATCCGATGCTCCTAACGTGGAGACACAGGAGACCTATCCCAATTCACTCCTTAACCGTACCCGTAAGCTCATTGAGCTGCGCAAGACCGAACCGGCACTTGCCAACTACGCAGAATTCGTTCCTATCTATGCCGAGCGTGACACCTATCCGTTCGTTTATGCCAGAGCTGCCGGTAACGATGTCGTTCTGGTCATGTTGAACCCACGCTCCGAGGCATCGGATGCCACCTTCAAGGTCAACATTCCCTTCCGCCGCACCAAACTCCTGATGGGTGACAAGTTCAAGATCCAGCACAAAGGAACTGATGTAACCATCAATATGCCCGGACAATCATACGCAATCATAAAGCTGATAAAATAAATTATCAGGTGATTATAGCACGTTCTTATAAAGGAAAGGACTTACGGTTATCCGCAAGTCCTTTCTGTTTTTCAATTTATCATGCTTTCATACCTCATTTGGTTGAAACCATATTCTTGAATGACTCACCGAATATCAGGTATCCTGTGTTTCCGGCAATGGTACCCTCGTTCTGTCCCCAGAGGAAAGGCCAGTCATCATAGTTCTCAAAATGGTCCGGCTTGCGAAACAGCAGGCCGGGAGCCACGTTGCCCGGAATGAAAGAGAAGTCTGCCCTGTTATTGCCATAGAACACAGCCTTAGGACGGGCCGCACCCACAGTTGCAACAAGCGAATAGTTGTGGTATGGATGACATCCGAACATGAATGCAGCAGCTTTGAAGGCATAGCTCTTGTCTATGATATCGGGGAAATAGAGATTGGCAAAACAAGCGGTGGTTCCGAAACTGACCACAGCGCCGCTACCTGCCCAGTTACCCTCACCGATGGGAACTCCGTAAGGATTATTCTCCTCAAAGCCGTCCATATACTCCTTGTATTTTTCCACATAAGGACGAAGTTTCTCCTTATATTCACTGTTCATGTAAGGAATGGCATCCATAGCTGTACGGATAGTGCCGCTGGCATTACGCTCAAGTGCAGGCCATATCTGCTGCTCAAACTGTTCCAGATATGACTTTTCACCTGTGGATACATAGAGTTGCAGGTTAGTTGACATATTCCCCATGCCACGATTGCCTCCACCGCCTCCGTTTCGTCCTTGTCCACGGTTGGCCATAAGCTGAGCAGCCTCAGACATAAGCCTCTTGGACTGATCAAGGCATCTTTTAGACAGATCGTCGTTATATCCTTTCAGAACACGGCTTGCGGCAGCGAACATGGTTGCTGCGTTGAAGTCCTGATTCGGATTCCGATTGGTGAATGCCCACATGTCATCAGGAGTACCGCTTCGCTTACCGTCAGCCGACTTCACATACTTGGGCAGACTGGGATCATAGTGCAGACCGTCAGTTATGGCTGCGGCATCACCCAGATGATGATAGTTGTCAAGCACAGAATTGGAGAGTGTCGATGACATGAAACCTATATTCTCAGCCTGTGCCAAAAGATTCAGGACACCATGTTCGATATACTGGAGGATATCCGGTTTACCGTCCGGACGATGGAGGTCAACGTACCTCTGTTCCTCACTCACGAACGTTTCGTCACGTAAAGGTTTGAAAAGCTCCCATGCTGAAACAAGATTCTGCACCACGCTTATATTTGAACCTGTCTCTATGTCAAAGTCACCGGCATCAAAATAACCTCCAACGTTGAGGCCGGGAATAAGCTCGTAAGGCTTATACTTGGTATTGGTGTTAGGACCTTGTGAATGCAGGTCGAAATGATCGCTCTGGGGAGCCTGAAGATACCCCTCCTTGAATGGTTCGCCGTGCCATATCCTATATGCCTCGTTAACGGTCATGTGGTTCATGTGAATGGGAATCCACACGTCACTGGTGGCATCGGTGATCCAATTATAGACGGAATTGTCTATGATAAAGTTACCTGTCCTGTAGTCTCCATACTGAATGAGATATACGCCGGGATCCTTAACTGAGCTGAAGTCAAACTTCACATAGTTGTATTTGTAGTATTCACCCCAGACATCGGTCTTACCTGAATATACCAGTTTTTCACTGCCGTCATCCATTACCCTGTATATGGATGCCTTGGAAAGAGGCTTGTCCAGTTTATCCAGTTCGATAACAGCCACTTTCGGCTGTGAAGGTATATAACCGACCTGAGAAAAACCTATGTTAGGCTCCCTTATCCACCCGGGTACCGAGTTAGGCTCCACCGTCCAGGTGATCACTTTACCGGTCTTGCCGGCAGGGAGCACTGAACGCAATACGAACCAGCCGTTCTGTGCTATCATACGTCCATCATACAGCTCAAGAAGGGCATCGTCCGATTTTATTTTTATCATACGGTCCGGAGCATCAGGAGCTATCAGCATGTTCTGGCCTGTCTCCAATGGCAGGGGATCCACGAACTGGTCAGTCCCACGGTCATCATATGTCCTGAAGCCCTTGAACTGCTTGGGTTTCTCATTGTTGGAACGGGCCACAGTGTTACTTACAGCATAACGCGGAAAGCGGTTGGGACGGCCGTCCATTATGTAAGTCTTACCCCAATACTGTGAAGGGAGAAATTCCAGATTGAACCCGGCATCGCCAGCCAGGGCCTCCGGCACAGGTTTGTCCAGCCATACTGATATCTCCACAGCCTTGCCCTTGGCGGTAACAGTCACACGCGAATCAAAGTCATAGTCATTGTAGCGCATTGCAACCTCAATAGTACCTTTTTCAGCATCCACATTACGTGACGGTGATGCAGGTACGAGATCCCACTGCTCAGGTGTCTTGGAAAGACGGACTGCTCCACCCTGGACTGTCCTCACTCCATGATGGATAATCTCTATTCCTGAGTTTTTTTCATCATTGAAACCGCCTGAGAAAGTATTGCTGAAAACCAGGACATTCACACCCCGCTCTTCAAAATACTCCTTGTCGTTAATTACGAAACCCTTTTCGGGTGCCTCACTGCATGCCACATACAGCAATACAGCCGTTACTGTAAACAGAATTTTCTTCATAAGGTTAGTTGACTATGTTATAAACCACATTTTTCTACGAATTTAATTACAATTTCCTGAAAAACAAAATAAACAACCTGTCTTTCCGAGTTTGGTCAAGGCAGGATTGGTTTCAGCGGATTTTGGCCATAAGGGCATCCAATGCAATCTTACGTTGATATTCAAACTGTGCCGCCTGAGGAGTACCGGGATTGAGAATCCTATGCTGCATCATGCCATAAACCTTCTCCGCCTCCCGTAATAAAGGTCTGTCACTGTCAGCAAGCAGATAATCCATAAAACGATCGAATATGTAATCTGCCGCCTGTTTAGAGGGATGCGTCATGTCTTCGGCATAAAAACGGTAGTCACGCAACTCATCCAGCATAATCTCATACGCAGGGAAATAATGCACATTGGAAAAGCGTTCGACAAGTCGTTGAATACCTATCAGCAAGGTGGCTTTGCTCAACTGATTGGCATGTAATCCATCGGCCAGATGACGGACCGGACTCACAGTGAATATCCACTGACGCTCCGGACAACCCGCCACATACTGACTAAACGCTTCATAAACCCTGTCAGCATAACATGGTGCGTTCAAAACGGTCAGCAGGCAGTTTATGGCAATTTGAAACAATCATGCCTGATTTCCTGTCAGTGTAAACGAAAGCCGTTCCCAGTGTGATCACAAGCCAACCCTTCCGGTTGTAAAATTCCGAACTCCCGGCAAGTTCACTGTTGGCATTCTCCAGAAACTCCTCTGCGGTACGACGACAAAAAGAACCATGGTGATGAAAAGAACAGAATCCTTCAGAAGTTTCAATAACATCCTCCGGAATGAAACCATATTGCCCGGAATTTGTTCCATACCCGTCCAGAAGCCTAAGGCAGTCCGATATGGAACATGGATTGAACAGCACGCCAAACGGATTGACCATAGCATCAAAATAGCGGTCCATACAGCGGCGGCCCATCTCTTCTGCAAAACAGGACCCGATGAACAATATGTTGTCCTTATACGTGAACCTGCGTTCAAGCGGCTTTATCCCGACAGGAGTTGTCAGCTTCATCTTGTGATGCCCTTATATTCGCTACAGACCTGATGATAAGACTCCAGATTGCCTATATCATAACGGCGGCCAGGCATCTCCATAGCATAAACCGGAGTCATTGTGCAAAGCCAGGCGATGTAACTGCCCGGAGCATCGGTTCCGCAACCGGCTGCTATTCCGGCCGGAACCAGACGCGCATCGGCCTTGGTGTAGTAGTAGAACGGCGGGCAGCACCAGTTTGACTTGGGATGTGATGGTTTCTCCTCCATACCCAAGATACGGTCATCCGGAGAGACCTCTACTATACCGCACTTGGTGAGACGCTTCACGTCCGGCTCAAAGTATCGCATTATGCATGATGTATTGTGCTCACATGCATAAAGCACGAACTTCTGCAAGCTGAAATCAAGCACATTGTCACCGGCTATCACAAGCATGTCATCATCCAGTCCAAGGCTCTCAATGGCAAACTGTATGTCACGCACTGCACCCAGACGGGTTTCGTTGGTCGATGTACCGTCATCCACTACAGTAATCCTTACACTCTTGCTCCCTGCCCACTCCTGAAAGTGATGTGCAAACTTGTGGTTCGAGATAACCACGTATTCATCCACTAATCCGGCACCCTCAATGTCATCGATAAGCCAGTCCAGGATAGTCTTGTCACCAACCTTCAATAATGGCTTTGGAAAGTTCTCGGTCAGGGGATACAACCTGGTTGCATAGCCCGCTGCAAGTATCAGGCACTTCATAGCTTGAGACCGTCGGCCGAATGACAGATAGTGGCCATATATTTTCCCTCAAGCGCAGGGAATGCCTTGAGGTACTCCTTTGAAACCTTGTCTATTATACTTTCTCTGTAAGCAGGGTCTATCAGCGCCATGCAGCATCCCTTGAATCCTGCACCGCTGAAACGACCTCCGTATATACCGTCAGTTTGAGTCATTATCTCGTAAAGGGTCTTGAGTTCGGGCGAACCTGTTTCCCAGTTATAGATAGATGAGTTACCCGACTGGAAACTCAGATGACCATACTCCTCAATGTCACCCTTGCGCCATGCCTCAGCTCCGGCCATAACGCGCTCCTGCTCTGTGTACCAATGTTCGGCACGCTTTCGCCAGTTGTCGGGCAGACGGTCCTTATAGGTGTCATAAACCTCACGCGGAACCATGCGGAAATAGGTCTCACCGAACTTGCCATACTCCATACCTGCGTAAGCAAGCAGGGCGTATGCTGCGCTGCGGCACTCATCCACCCTCATATTGAACTTACTCCCGGCCAAAGTACGCTCTACACCACTGAAGAAGATGGCAATCTCATACGGCTTCATCGATGATCTGGTAGGTATAAGCTCGTAGGTATCATCATTGGTATCCAGATATAGCAGATGATCCTTCCTGGAATACATTTCACAGCTTTGGTCCAGCTTACCGCTGCTCACTCCCACGTAATTATTCTCTGACGCCATGGCAATGGTTATCATTTCCAATGGTGAAAGCTTTATGTTGTTCACCTTACATAAGGCTGAAAGGAACACCAGGCATACTGCTGCCGATGATGACAGGCCACCTATGGGTAACGTACCCTCAATCACGCCGCATAGTCCGATAGAAAGGGTGTATCGCTGAGCCAAGGCAATAGTCACACCACGCAGATAATCAGCCCAGTCATTCTGCTTGACATCAGCTATCTCACGTATATGGAACTGTGCCCGCTTATCAAACTGGAGCGATTGAAGCTCTATCACACCATTCTGTTTGGAACTGTATGCAAAGTGAATACCACGATCTATAGCCAAGCCGGTTATACGACCCAACTGATGATCTACATGTGCACCGATAGGACATATCCTGTAAGGGCAGAATGCCACATTCTCAGGATCTTTCCTGTATGTTTCCTGAAAAATCTCTTCACATCTCATATCTTATTACTCACATTTATTGTTTTCAAAATCCGTCAGGATTATTCCGCTGCCAGTTCCAACTGTCACGAACCATCTCTTCCAATCCGTACTGAGCCTTCCAGCCAAGCTCACGCTCTGCCTTGGAGGGATCGCTGTAGCATGTGGCAATATCACCCGGACGACGGGGCTTTATGCTATAAGGAACCTTAACACCGTTTACTCTCTCAAAGGCTTTTACCACATCAAGCACGGAATAACCATGCCCTGTCCCCAAGTTATAGAGTCCCAGGCCGCACTTACGCTCAATTGCCTTGAGGGCGCATACATGGCCGCGTGCCAGATCAACCACGTGAATGTAGTCACGCACACCTGTACCGTCCGGAGTATCATAGTCGTTGCCGAAAACACCCAATTCAGCACGTTTCCCCACTGCCACCTGTGTCACATACGGCATCAGGTTGTTGGGTATGCCGTTGGGGTTTTCACCTATCAGACCGCTTTTGTGAGCACCTATGGGGTTAAAATATCGCAACAGCACCACGTTCCATTCCTTATCAGCTGCCTGCATATCGGTAAGCACCTGTTCCAACATGCTTTTAGTCCAACCGTAAGGATTGGTACACACCCCTTTGGGGCACTCCTCGGTTATCGGAATGATCTCAGGATTACCATACACAGTGGCGCTTGATGAGAAAATGATGTTCTTCACTCCATGATCCCTCATCGCCTGCACAAGCACAAGCGTTCCGCTGATATTGTTCTCATAGTACTCTATAGGCTTGGAGACTGATTCACCCACAGCCTTAAGGCCGGCAAAATGTATGCACGCATCAAATGAATACTGCTCAAACACTCTGTCCAATCCTTTACGGTCACGTATATCGACCTCATGGAAAGGTACACCCTGAAAAGAATCGCCTGTCACTCCTTCCTCCTTGAGGATTCGAGCTACCCTTCGCAAGCTTTCGGGTTTGGAGTTGCTCAAATTGTCAACTACCACAGCCGTATGTCCGGCCCGGTAGAGTTCTATTATGGTGTGCGAACCAATAAACCCTGCACCTCCTGTCACTAAAATGATCATTCTTAATCCAATTTCATTAAACAGACTTTACTCCAACCCCGTGGGCCTCTGCTCCTCAGCCAATTTCAGCAAATACTGCCCATACTGGTTTTTTAGCAATGGCTGCGCCAGCTCCCGGAGTTTCGCAGCGTCAATCCATCCGTTACGGAAAGCTATTGCCTCCAGACATCCTATCTTCAGTCCCTGACGTTTCTCCAGGACCTCCACAAAAGTGGAAGCCTCACTCAAAGAGTCATGTGTTCCGGTATCAAGCCAGGCAAATCCTCTTCCTAACAATTGCATCTTAAGCTCGCCGTCATTGAGGAACCATTGGTTCACCGTAGTTATCTCCAGTTCGCCACGTGCCGACGGCTTGATTTCCGATGCCACGTGTACCACCTTGTTCGGATAGAAATATAGTCCTACAACGGCATAATTGCTTTTGGGATGTTCCGGTTTTTCCTCAATGGAAAGACAATTCCCCTGGTCATCAAATTCCGCTACGCCGTAACGCTCCGGATCGCTTACCCAATAACCGAAAACAGTGGCTTTCCCCTCCTCCTCGGCAGTACGAACAGCCTCCTTCAGTTTTCGTGTGAAACCACTTCCGTAGAAAATATTGTCTCCAAGCACAAGACACGCACTATCATTTCCTATAAATTCCTTACCTATAATGAACGCCTGGGCCAGCCCATCCGGACTTGGCTGTTCTGCATACTGGAAATACACTCCATAATCTGATCCGTCACCCAGCAGACGCTTGAATCCGGGAAGATCCTGTGGAGTGGAAATAATAAGGATTTCACGAATACCCGCAAGCATAAGGACACTTATCGGGTGATATACCATTGGCTTGTCATAAATGGGAAGCAACTGCTTGCTGACTCCTTTCGTTATAGGATAAAGCCTTGTCCCGCTTCCTCCTGCCAGAACTATTCCTTTCATTTTATGCTACTATGTAGGCTGTATGCCCGATTAATCAATATTTTTCTTTTCTGCACTCCATTCAGGGCGGGATTCCAGACCGCACGGATTTCCGGTGAACATTGCACCGGCCTTCTTATCTCCCTTCAACTGCCACTGGAGCCAAGCCAACGCGACAACGGAGAACTCACCTCCATGAGGCTGACCGTACGTTCCTCCATGACCCACGGGATAATTTGCTGCAAAGGCAGGAACATGGTCAATACGGTGGAAATCGTCCATGCCGTTTTCATAAGCTATATCCGTAGGACCGCCAAGCAGATACATGACCGGAGTGTGGATTTTCTTCAATTCCTCTTTCTTGGGCATCGGCATATTGGGAACGGCAGTACCGGGATTGATGAAAGAACCGCTGTTGCATATCATGATTGTCTTGAGCCTTTCATCGGCACAGTTGACAAGTGTCTGCAGACCGCCGCAGGACATACCGGCCGCAGCGATGTTCTTCACATCCAGTTTGCCGTAATAAGGGCTTTTCTTATCAGCGTTTTGCGCAATTGCCCAGTCTATACCCTCAATCTGCTGCTCCGCCTTTGACATAGGACCGTTATAACG
>R27__coassemble_1184_pt1 | contig 12700 bp, 6 predicted proteins | sample R27__metabat2_high_PE_044 | metagenome-assembled genome bin R27 | reverse complement strand
GGCTCATCAGTGTGGGACCGAAGGATACCATATCCCAGTTGGGATAGGCACCGCTAAGGATACCGCACTCCAGGCCTGCATGGATAGCCATTACCTTGGGCTCGCAGCCGAACATCTTCTGGTACTCAGCCTTCATAACGTGCAGTATGGGCGACGCGGCGTTTGGAGCCCAGCCTGAATAGCCTCCGGTCAGCTCAATCCTGCAACCGGCCAGTTCAGCTACGCTGCGGACGCGCAGGGCCAATAGTTCCTTGGCTGAGTCAACAGAGCTGCGCAGCAGGTTGCCGATAAAGAACTCGCCCTTATATATCTTGACCATAGCCATATTGTTTGATGTCTCAACCAAGCCCGGCATCTGGTCACTCATGCGTTCCACGCCATCGGGGCAAGCCAGGATAGCCTGAATATAACGCAGGGCAGTACCCTCCTCCACATAGAGGCACTCATCGGAATCACAGGTTTCACCTTCAGCACACTTATAGGGCTCAAAAACGTAGTTGCAATCCGGATCTGTTGCGGCATACTCTGCCTTGATTTCTGAAAACACATCGGCTACCACCTTCTTTGCTACCTCCTCCTTATCGGGAGCTACATAAACTGTTGCAAAGCACTCACGCGGGATGGCATTGCGCAGTGTACCGCCCTCCATATCGATGAGCTTGACATCGGCCCTGGTTAGTAGAGCGTAGAGTACGCGGGCACCCATCTTGTTTGCGTTGGCACGACACAGTATTATGTCCATACCTGAATGGCCGCCCTGGAATCCCTTTACAGCCAGGCTGTAGCAGAGCCAGCCCTTGGGCTCCGGTTTACGCTCGTATGTACCCTTGACTGATGCGTCAAGGCCACCGGCACAGCCCACGTAGAGCTCACCCTCGGTCTCAGAGTCCAGGTTGAGCAGAATCTCGCCATTGAGTACACCTGGCTTAAGAGCCTGTGCACCGGTCATACCGGTCTCCTCATCGTATGTAACCAGCAGCTCCAGCGGACCGTGCTTGATATCATTTGACTCCAGCACAGAAAGAGCCAGAGCTACGCCCAGACCGTTATCGGCACCCAGGGTGGTACCTTTCGCCTTTAGCCATTCACCGTCCACCCAGGTCTCAATGGGGTCATTCTCAAAATCATGCTTAACATCAGCATTCTTCTGTGGAACCATATCCATGTGCCCCTGCATGATAACGCCCTTAAGATTCTCCATACCAGGTGTGGCGGGCTTGCGCATGATTACGTTACCGGTCTCATCGGCAAAAGCCTCAATGTTACGCTGTTTAGCCCAGTCAAGCAACCATGCACGAATCTTCTCCTCATGCTTGGATGGACGCGGCTGTCGTGTTATACCGTAAAAGTTGTCCCAAACAATCTTGGGCTGCAAATCCTTGATAGTCATATTCTCAATTGTTTAATTGGTTATATACAAAAAAGCATACCAGCCGCACTCATCGCGACCGATATGCCAAAGTTAATATTTAAAGATTTATTATCCAAGGAACTTACCGCGGTTCTGCAATCCCAACAGACCGGACATAAGGAAAATGATTCCTGCAACAACCATCATGATGCGGTTCTTTAGCAGAATCACGCTCCAGATAGCAGCGTTTATGTTTTCAGGCTCCTCATACGGATTAATAGTTACGTCCCATACCTTGTTCTCAACAAGCGGAATATTACCCAACACCAATGCCAGAATCACCGTAAGCACAGAAAGCACAGCAGCAGCGTTTCCGTTACGGATAAGCGTGGAATACAAGAAAGCAAGATTACCGAATAGCATGACCGGAATCATTAGCTTGGCAGCCATTGAGAACGGCGCTACAGGATACAGAAGAATTCTGGCCAAAAAGGCATATGCCACAAGTATCAGATAAACCTCAACGTAAATCATAATCAGCCTGAACAGCCAAACCTTATACATATAGTTTGGAATACCGAACAACAGTTCCAAGATACGGTGGTCAGCATCATTCTGGATACCGAAACATGCAGGGTAGAAAACCAGCAGAAGTCCTGGTATTATGAGCTGGTTATAGACCATGCCATGACTCAAGGTAGTGCCTCTGGATGCAGCGGTAAACATAAGGAAAAAGAAAAGTGCCAGACCAACCAGCAGGAACCAGATGAACTTGCCGGAGAAAATAATCCTCATATTGTAACCGCACAACTTTGCGAAAGATTTCACTGTCTGTAATACTGACATCGGTCAAATTCTTTAAAGGTTCTTTAATAAGCACAGGTATGCATCTTCAAGATTGGGCTCAGCAGGTTCTGCACCAGGGAACGGACATGTAGGCGATATGTATCGCACTTTGATCAAATCACAGTCTTGAATGTGATTGGCTATCAGCTTCTCGTCAAGTTCACCCAAACGTGATGCTTCTATGTCAAACAGCCATACCTTGTCTTTGGCCAGATTGACCATTTCCGATGGCAGACCAAAGTATTACAGCGAACCCTTTTCAATAACCACAACCTGATTGCATGAACTGGCAATATCCTCAATAATATGGGTAGAGAATATCACGATACGGTCACGGCTCAGTTCAACCAGCAGGTTCCTGAACCTTATCCGCTCCCTTGGGTCAAGACCGGCGGTAGGTTCATCCACCACAAGGATACGTGGCAGATTAAGCTGTATCAGCGCTATTCCTATGCGCTGCTTCATTCCACCCGAGAAAGATCCTATCTCTGAGTTTCTCTGCTCATACATATGTACAGCAGTGAGCACATACTCCAGCCTCTCATTACGCACTTTCTCATCGGTAATACCTTTGAGAATAGCCTGATAATTGAGGAAATCCCAGGCGCTCATCGCCTCATACATACCGAATTCCTGAGGCAGAAAACCTATAAGGCTCTGCAACTCCTCCCTGTATTTGAGAGTATCCATACCGTTGATGAACACCGTTCCGTAACTCTGGCGCAGTATTCCGGTGACAATGCGCATGAATGTAGATTTTCCCGCTCCGTTGGGCCCCAAGAGGCCAAACATGCCGCTGTGTATTTCAAACGAGACTCCACGCAGGGCCTTGAACGGTTTCTTGCGTTTGCCAATGATGGGGATGCTCTTCACAAACACATACCATGCACGTTTCACACCGGCGGTCTCATCGCCAAGACGTTCCACATTTATGTTGTTGTCATAAAGGTAATCCGATGTCTTACGTATGCAGAGACCCAATAGCCAAACAACAGCAATGAATACCATGAATCCATTACTCTCAATGCGTCGGCTCAGGAACAACATCGCACATACCGGTAATGCCCAGTATAGGATTTTTTTCAGTTTCAGCGAAATTTTTGCTCCTCGAGAGGATTTATAAGAAACATATTCAAGTATTGCCTTTATGATATTGTTTACACCAGCAAGTGTAATTATTGTCATAAGCAGTATCCATCCCTGCTTTTCAAAATACCACCCTGCCAAATAACCGGTATATGCAAACACCACCACCTGCCAGATTATGCTCACAAAATCCTTCGGATGATGGAAAGAGCGAGCCAGTCCTAATCTGCGGCGAATGTTCAGCCCGCTACGCCACTGACGCAGGAACAGGCTGTACCAGTCATATACCTTGACCAGGTTACGCACCTCTATCACAATCGGCTCATCGGGCTTGACAATATCCTTGCGGGCAATCCTGACAGAGCTCTTTATGAAGTATGTCACTCCGGGGACGGCAAGACACAGGACAATTATGTACAGAAGTATCTTGAATATTCCGCTTACAGTGGTGAATATCACCATAAGTCCTACTCCAAACAGTACTGCATGCAGTATATGGGTATAGCGGCCAAGACTCTTGTACCATGCCCTCATGTTCTCGAACGATATGTAGAGGGTAGGTATGAGAAGCAGTGTAAGTATGGCCGAGAAGGCCAGACCGCCTATGACCGTCAGTGCAAACGGAGCACCTATGGCACCTGCATACTCATTGTCACCCATAGCCATGGGGATAAGCGTGACTATGGTGGTGATCGTGGTTATGAATATAGGTCTGAGTCGGGAGTATCCGCTGGTCATGATTGCACGCATACGGCCATAACCCCTCCTGCGTAAAGTAGATGAGTAGTCTATCAGTATGATGCCGTTGTTGACCACTACGCCAAGCAGGATCAGGAATCCGGTCAGTGTATTGGCATTCATGAGGCTATTACCCGACAGCAGCAGTGCCAGCAAAGAGCCTATGGCGGCCAGCGGTATGGAGAACAGCAGGACTAAAGGCGTGGTAAGTGACTCGAACGATGAAGCCAATATCATGAATATAAGTATGATAGCCGCCAGTATCAGGAACTTGAACTCATTAGTGGAGTCATCACCACGCTGCACCTCAAGTGCCAGTCCGGAAGGAAGGTTGTAGTTGGCTATGATATCATCAATCTGTTCATGATAACCTTCAAGTACATCCTTAGGAAGATCCTCGCTTTGTGAAATGGCATATGTCACGTTCACCCTACGGTCACGGTTCACACGTCTTACCTCCGACGGTCCACGGCTAAGGCGAATATTTGCCAACTGCTGCAACTCATGCGTCCCCCCGTTAGCATCTGTAACAATGACGCGTCTGAGGTCATCCAGTGTCTTCTCCCATCGTCCTGCCTCCTCTTCCTCCTCTGTCAGGTCATCCATTATTACAATGTCATATTCATCGACACCAACCTTAAAACTGGTTCCGCTGCTTGTGGAACGGTTGAGCGAGCCTAACGCTGATGTAATGGCCTGATTGGAAATATTATACGAAGCCAATGATACAGGATCAAAAGTAAGTTGAACCTCTCTTCGCCCACCAGGATTATCAACTCTTATATCGCGTACAAACTCCAACTGTTCCAGATAGTATCTGAGATTGTTGGAGACAATACGCATCGTCTCAATATCAGAGCCTTTCACAACGATCCTTTCCGTATTGTCTCCAACGCCGAGTACACTCATGAAACGGGTCAGCGAACTTAACCCGGAAGCGCTTTGTTGTCCTCTGGCATATCCGGGAGTAACGCGCACGTCAATATCATCATCCAGAGTGAGGGCATCGCTCAATTCTTCGACCAGATTGCTTATTGATATGCCCCCCTTTTTATTATATCCTTCCTGTAAAGTTACCGTGATCGATGCTTGGTCTTCCTGTATCCGACTTATTACATCTTTTTTCTGAGGAAAACTGTCCAGACGTGCTTCAAGGGTTGCAGTAGCCTCATCCGTATCATCAAGGACGCTGCCACTGGGCATGGTTATGTTTACGTTAATTCTGTCACTATCCACCTGACGGTTCTGGCCTGTGTTACGGGACAAGGCTAATATGAAAGCAATGACCAGAACAACAACCGCGGCCCCTACTGTAGGTCCAGGCTTGCGCAAAGAGGTTTTGAGCAGTGTGGAATACATCTGAAGAGGACGGTCATGGATGGACATTTTCTTGAAGAACACACTGTTGCCGCCGCCTCCGCGTTCCATCATGGCAGCTGTTGCCATTGGAATGAACGTGACAGCTACCAAAAGCGAGAATATCAGAGTGGATATGATCGAAAAACCAATGTTCCTACCCAAGAGCTTAATCATAGGTTCATCGGAGAACACAAAAGGAAGGAATACCGTTATAGTTGTAAGTGTGGATGCAACGAGGGCTTTTCTCACCTCTTTTACACCCTGCAATGCCGCAAGTCGCGGAGGCATACCCATAGAGGCCAAACGGTATATGTTTTCCAACACCACAATACTGCTGTCCAACAACATACCTATAGCCAAGGCCATACCTATAAGAGTAAGTGTATTTATGGATATATTTGCCGCATAGAATATATTGAACGCTGATAATATTGAAACCGGTATTGACAGTGCAATAAAGAAAACCAGACTTAGGTTACGCAAGAAAAACCAGAGAACCAGAATCGCCAGAATACCGCCTATTAATGCCAGCTTTACAATCTGCGAAATATTGTTGCTTATCTGATCGGCAGAATTAGACTGCAAGACCAGTTCAAGATCCTGATTTGCAACTTCCCGATTCACCTCGTCAATGCGCTTAAGAGTCCTCTTGGATAGATTCAAAAGATTTTCACCGGCTCCATTAACCAGGGACACCGAAATCGCATCCATGCCGTTAACCCTACTGATTGTCGTCTCTTCTTTATAGTCAAAGAAAACGGTAGCTACATTCTTAAGATAAATCGGCCCGTTGGCCACCACCAGATTCTCTACCTGTGACACGTCATCGTAGCTGGCGTCAAGCTGGACATAATACTTCCTGTCAGGTTCACTTATGTAGCCGAGGAATGTACGTTCCTGATTATACTGGCTCAGAGCCTGGCTGATCTGTGAATTTGAAATATTCAATGCTTGCATAGCTTCAGGATTAGAGCGAATCTCGATGGATTTGACTCTTCCGCCATAAACAGTCACTCCTGCTATGCCGTCGATGCTCTCAAGCCGAGGAACCACATCCTTATCAACAATTGCCCTCAAACGGTCAACGCCACCAGACCCGCGCACCTGCAATGACATAAACTGATTGCTTATGCCATTAATGTTAGCCTGTTGGACATTCACCGAAACACCTGATGGAGAATCGGACCGTATAGAACTGATCTTCTCCTGAAGTTTCACGGTGGTCATTTTAAGATTGGTCCCCCTCTTAAAATCAACCCGTATGGAACCTTGTCTACCGGACACCGTTGATTCCATATTCTCAACACCACCCACAGCACTGATTGCTCCTTCAAGCGGAATAACAACCTGCTGCTCCATGGAAGCCGGAGTAAGGTCACTTTGCGATGAGGCATTCACATACAACTGGGGTAGCTCGGTATTGGGTAACAATTCAACCGGCAACTGCTTGTAAGAGAAATAGCCCAGTAGTGTCAGCGCCACCAGAAGCATGCAGATAGTAACCCTTCTGTCAATAAATGACTTCATTTTCCTGTGATCCTTATTTTAGCGCTCTCGAATACATAATATACACACGGTATCACCACAAGACTAAGCAGAGTTGAAGTGAACAGGCCGCCTATAACGGCAATTGCCATCGGAGAACTGAGAGATGATCCCTCTCCTATTCCCAGAGCCATAGGCACAAGCGCCAGAATTGTAGTAAGGCTTGTCATGAGAATGGGTCGGATACGCTGCTGACCTGCCTCTGCTATAGCATCAGTAAGGCTGAGGCCTGAGTCCTTAAGCTGCCCTATCCTATCCACAAGGATAATTGAGTTGTTAACAGCAATACCGGCCAACATCACCATACCAATTATACCCATTATATTCACCGTTATTCCTGTAATAAGAAACATCAGTACAGCTCCCACCAATGCAAGAGGGATTGTAAGAAGAATAGTAAAAGGATGCAGGAGTGATTCAAACTGCGATGCCATCACCATATATACAAGTACCACAGACAACAACAGAGCCAGCAGAAGACTATTCATGGACTCAGCCCTTCGTTCCTCCTCACCAGTCACGGTAATGGAGTAGTTCTGCGGCAGTTCTATACCAGACACAGCTTCCCGGACACTCTGTGCGGCTTTGTCAAGTGAGACGGATTCATCAATATCAGCAGTAACACGGGTAACCCTATTCTGATTAAGTCTATATATTTCCTTGGGGGCCGTGCTCTCGCTTATCTTAGCCAATTCAGCCAAGCGGAAATCCTTCTGGCCTGATGTGATGACCATACTGTTCAAATCTGCCAGAGACACTCCAGGTACCTTTATATTAATATCCCTCATGTCACCTTTGTAATCCATCTGTCCGGCCGCACGACCGTCAAGATGCTGCTGTATCTGGGTGATTATCGTGGACACATTGATATTGTTCATACCGGCCAAAGCACGGTCAACAGTAATGATAATCTCTGGTGCACCGCCCGCCAGTGAACTTTCCACATTATACAGGCAGTCAATCGAATCGACAACATCTTTCACCTGATTGGTAAGTTGTGTCAACAAATCCAGGTCCTCACCCTTGATCTCCACAACGAGCGGAGCGTCTTCTGTACCCATCATTGAACTCAAAGAGTTGTCATCTTGCGTAAATGAGAGTTCCATTCCATCAACACCATCTATGTATGCAGCAAGAATCTCTGATAGGTCATCGGGAGTAACAGCCGAATTATTAGAGAGTTGAATCTTCATTGTTGCTGTATTTTCACCCTCAAAATCCAGATTCTGAGATGATGCGCCAGGACCCACATGAGTATATATCACGCAAGCACTATCCTGCGACAGATCAAATACCATGTTCTCAAGACTCTCCAGTGTGGACGATGTACGTTCCAAACTGGTTCCTTCAGCCATACGGACCTTTACATTAATGGAGTTGTCCCCTGTCTTGGGCATAAACTCTGTGCCCACATACGGAAGAAGGAATATAGTCCCAGAGACCAGAACCACAGAAGCGGCTATAACCCACCAGCGCCTTTCGACAAGATTTTTGAGGAATGAGCTATACCCCTTTATATTTACTGAACTGAAACTCTTCAGAGGAACAGCCTTTTTCCGTCCGAATATTTTATCGTACAGTGTAGGAATAACCAGGATTGCCACGAACAGGGATGAAAGTAGCGAAAACGTTACAGTCCAGGCCTCATCCTTGAACAGTTCACCGGTAGCACCATGCAAATATACTATAGGCAGGAACACCACAATAGTAGTAAGAGTTGATGCCGATACAGCACCGGCAACCTCTGAAGTTCCGTTTATAGAAGCATCACGTACAGAAAGCCCTCGTTCCTGGTTCCTGAATATGCTTTCAATAACCACTATTGCATTATCCACCAACATTCCTGCTCCTAATGCAAGTCCTCCCAATGTCAGGATGTTTATGGTCAATCCACTGAAAAACATCAGATTAAAGGTTGCAATTATGGAAACAGGGATAGAAACTGCCACAATAAGAGTGGTTCCCACTCTACGCAAGAACACGAACAACACTATTACAGCCAGCAGGATTCCAAGTAGCGCACTGTTCTTGACCTCACCAATAGAGTTTTTAATAAAAGTAGCCTGGTCGCTGATTACAATAAAGTCATATCCCGGCAATGATTTCCGTATCTTGCTAAGGCTGGTATTTATCCCTTCAACAGCCTTGACTGTGTTGTAGTCCATCTCCTTAAAGACCGATATGCCAATGCTGCGGTTACCGTTCACCCTTACAATATTATCAGGGTTGCGGTTTTCAAAGTGTATGGTTGCCACATCACGAAGATAAATGGGTGCCATGCTGGCAGATTCAAACTCACCCACCTGACCGGGTGAAGTTTCTGTATTCCTATACCCTACAATAATATTACCGAATGACGTTTCGTCTGTCAGGGTATTTGAACCGGTTACGAGATACTGGGCTCCCTGCTCCGTTATCCTTCCGCCCGATACCCTTTGGTTGCTCTCCTGAATGCGCGACGAAATATTATCCACTGTAATATTGAAAGCCTGTAGTTTATACGGATCCGCCTCAATGACCAGATTAGTAAACTCGTCACCGGCCAATGAGACATCTGCCACTCCTTCAACCCTCATAAGTTCATTGCATACGTATGAGTCTGCCACCTTACGCAATTCGGCCATATCGTCGATGTCAGGATTAGAGAAACCGATAATCATAATCGGCGAAGTAGTGGGATCTTTCTGTGATATTCTCAGATCAGTAACGCGACTATCCTGAGAAAAACTGCTCATGGCCTTCTCCAAATCCAGAAAAGCCTCATCCATATTTTTTCTCCAGGAATACTCAACCGTTATCCTGGCAGTCCCAACCTTAACTACCGATGATACATTGCGCACATCGCTCTGACGGGCAATCTGAGACTCCATGTTTCTTACGAACTGCTTCTCAATCTCTTCCGGCGGACGTTCACCAGCATCTATCTCAACAAACAGACGAGGGCTGTTCATGCTTGGAAGCAATTCCACGCTCAGTCTGTCATATGATATCTTTCCGAGCAGCAGAATGGCCAGTACCGCCATCGTGACAGTAACCGGATTCCTGACCGCCCAACTAACCAGTTTTTTCATCCTATATCTTATCTCTGGATTTTTACCTTTGAACCGTCTCTCAGAGTCTCAAAACCGCGTACCACTAACTGATCGTCCTTATCAAGACCACTCAGCACTTCCACAATGTTCTTATCTTCAAGACCTAACTTGATATTTCTTGCTCTGGCAATGCCCTGGTCTACAACAAACACTGTACGTCTGTTACGTTCGTTGCGAACGATATTCTTGGGTATCACTATCGTTGAACTGTGACTCTCTGTAACAATATCTGCCTTAACAAACATACCAGGCCTGATAAGAAGGTCCTTGTTGTTGATCACAAGTTTACCCTTGAATGTGCGGGTCTCGGCACTTATTGCCGGAGAAAGTTCCGTCACTTCACCTATTATGGTATCACCTGGAAGAGTATAATGGGTAATGTAAGCCTCCTGACCAATTTTCACTTCGTTGATTGCACTCTCAGGCAAGTTTATTTCAAGCAGCATTGAACTATAGTCCATAATGGTAACAACAGATGTCCCACTATTAAGCTTGGCTTCATTCGAATAATGAGGAAGATTAACAATCACACCTTCAAACGGAGCTCTTATATTCATCTTCTCAAGGTTCATCTCGGCATTCTCGTAGTCCAGACGCGAACTCATAATCTTGATATCTGAGTTCTTTACCTCAGTCAGCGTGGCACCACCCTTGTCATAAAGCGACTTTGTCTTGGCCTGCTCCTGTTCTGCCAGTTCCAGGTTCAATCGCTTGGTCTCGATCGAAATGCCATTTTCATACGATTTGTCTTCAATGCGTACTATCACGGCTCCCTTCCTGACCTTGTCACCAAGCTTGTACGGTTTACCTGTCGCCGGATTTCTCTGAAGGAGATATTTACCAGCCATCTCCGTTGACAGTTCAGCTTCTGCATTTGACACAGCAGTGCTGTTTGTTGTGAAAACTCGGCTTACAGTACCGTAGGTGATGTCAGAGACGGATACCGGTGTGGGTATTTCACTGCGGTTCATTGTGTTCTCTTGTCTGCACCCTGTCATTATTACAGAGAGCACAGCCAGTGTTAGTGCGCTGATTCCTGATTTCATATACTGTATCATTTCTGTTATTTCTGTTTGATTATTATTTTGTATTTGTGTTTTGCTCATATGTTATAGGAACTACAGGAGCGTTCTTCTCAAAGTCATAAAGGGTCAGGACCTTGATATTAAGAAGCTGGACCTTATAGTTTATGATGGCCTGTGTGTAAGACATCTTGCTGTTTGAAAGCTGATTCTGGAACTGGTTCATCTGCAGTCCGGTCAGCTCGCCGTTGCGGTAACGTTCCTCATTGAGGTCGTATGTAAGCTGGGCGTTACGCTGGCTTTGCTCAGCTATCGAAATCTGTCCTACCAGATTATCCAGGCTACGGCAGGTGCTGCGCACGTTCATCTCTATGCTCTTGAGTTCCTCCTCGGCGCTCAGCTCAAACATCTGCCTTCCTATCTCCGCAGCCTTGATGCGTGCCTTGCGTGCACCCCAATCAAATATAGGCACGCTAAATGAAACAGACACTCGCGGGTTGTTTGTAGGATTGTCGTAAATTTGAGTAAATTCCTGATTATCGCCCATGATACCGAGCGAAAGCGATATGCTGCCGTTGAAACTGTCATTGTCCTTGACCTGAATCATAGACATCTCCTGCTGTTCCCTGGAGATCTCACGCTGTCTGAGCTCAAGTCTGGTTGTCAAAGCACTCTCCAGTGCCTTGTCAAAATCCACTATTACCGGTTCGGCCTCAATGTCGCACTCCACTATTATATCCTCCTCCAGTGGTATTCCCAGCACCTGCTTGAAATTGTCCTTGGCGTTCTCCAGACTCACCCTCTGGTTCTCCAGGCTGGAACGCGACTGGGCCAAGTTAAGCTCTGCCTGATAGTATTCGTCCTTGGTTGTAAGGTCAGCCTCCACCTTGTCCTTTATTATATTGAAGTTCCTCTCGGCGTTCTCCAGTTCCGATTCACTTATGGCAAGGTTCTGCTGTGACATGAACAGGCTGTAGAACTGGCTTGTTATGTTGCGCTCCACGTTAAGTCTCTGCAGGGCGTAGCTTATGCGGGCGTTTTCATAGTCCATCTCTATCTGACGCATGTTCATCTTAGTCCGGTTATAGGTAAAGATGGGCTGGTTCAGACTCAGATAAAGCCTGTTGCTGAATGCGCGGTTGGTGTTGGTGTTACCGCCTACGGTGGATTCGTTGTTCTGCCATGACAGACTGTTGTTCAATGATAGTGTAGCATCAGTCCATATTATAGGCTGAGATATACTGAAAGTCCCGGATGATGACAGTGAGCGGTTTGTGTACCAGTCTGAAAAACGGCTGTCAAACTGACGTGATTGCGAATATGAGAAAGGCTCCAGATTAAGAGAGAATCTTGATTTCAATGATGCCTTCTGGGCAATCAGGTTCTGCTCATATCGCTCCATACTCAAACGTGAATTAATCAGATCTGGATTATGCTCAGCGCTGTATTCAAGAGCCTGTTCCATGGTCATGACAATCTGCGCATTGGCTCCTGTCTCCAAGACTGGCATCGCTATTAGAGCAATAATTGCCGGTAATAATTGTTTTTTCCTTCTCATATTTATCATTTCATTGTTTTTTATCTTTCTCTTTTTACTAACCTCACCGCATCAGCCACAATAACCCTTATACCTGACCTGTTGTTCAGTGTGACTCTGACAG
>R27__coassemble_1177_pt1 | contig 12740 bp, 9 predicted proteins | sample R27__metabat2_high_PE_044 | metagenome-assembled genome bin R27 | reverse complement strand
TGTCATAGGATGGCTGGTATTCATCGTGGCGGCAGTTACCTACAGCATGACCATAGAACCTACCGCCAGCTTCTGGGACTGTCCTGAGTTTATAACAACCGGCTACAAGCTTGAAGTTGGCCACCCGCCAGGGGCACCTATCTTCATGCTGACCGCCAATCTGTTCTCACAGTTCACAAGTGATCCCGGCAAGGTGGCCATGATGGTCAACATAATGTCAGCCGTGCTGAGTGCATTATGTATCCTTTTCCTGTTCTGGAGCATCACCATGCTTGCCAGAAAACTTATTGCCGGTGACAGGCAACCGGACCTGTGGCAGTCAATATCTATATTCGGTGCCGGTATCGTGGGCGCTCTGGCCTATACCTGGAGTGACACCTTCTGGTTCAGTGCCGTGGAGGGTGAGGTCTATGCCTACTCCTCTTTCTGCACCGCAGTAACATTCTGGCTCATACTCAAATGGGAAGAGAACGCTGACCAGCCGCACAGCGCCCGCTGGCTTGTACTCATTGCCTATCTGATTGGTGTATCGGTAGGTGTTCACCTGCTCAACCTGCTCTGTATCACCGCCATTGTCCTGGTATATTATTTCAAGCGTGCCAATAACCCCAACTGGAAAGGAGGAATATTGGCAGTCATACTGTCAGGACTGATTATAGCGGCTGTGCTCTATGGCATAGTTCCCGGTATCGTAAAGGTAGGAGGCTGGTTTGAACTGCTGTTTGTCAACGGAATGGGCCTTCCCTTCAATACCGGTCTCATAGCTTATATCATATTGCTTGCAGCTGTACTGATATGGAGCGTATATGAGACCCAGCGCGGGGACAGGAAGCTGAACATGTATCTCTCATTCCTGCTCTCCATAGCTATGGCCGGTATCCCGTTCTATGGACATAAGGCATCCGGAGTGTTTTTCGGAATAGTAATCCTGATAGCAGGAGCCATATATCTGTTTGCCAAGGGTATCCCTGAAAACATAAAACCTTCACCCACCATACTGAACACCATCATGCTGTGTGTCATGATGATAACAATAGGCTATTCATCATACGCGGTGATAGTGATCCGTTCCACCGCCAACCCTCCCATGGACCAGGATTCACCTGAGGATGTGTTCTCGCTCGGAGAGTATCTGGCACGTGAACAGTACGGCTCAAGACCTCTGTTATACGGACAGGCCTACAGCTCAGGACTTGTCTGGGAACGCGCAAACGGCAATTACTGCACTCCCAAGTCCGTCACCAAAGGCAAGGCCTACGGACGTCTGGAGAAAGCCAGTGCCGATGAGAAGGACAGTTATTACGTGAAGGATGACAAGCGTGACTATGTCTATGCACAGAACATGCTCTTCCCGCGCATGTACAGCAGGGACAGTGATCATATAAAGGACTATAACAACTGGACTGGAGGAATCAAGGGCAAGACCTATATCTATGATGCCTGCGGCAACAAGGAGAAGGCCGTCATACCCACCCAGCTGGAGAATCTGAAGTTCTTCTTCCGTTATCAGGTGCATTTCATGTACTGGCGTTACTTCATGTGGAATTTCGCCGGCCGCCAGAATGACATACAGAACCAGCACGGTGACCTTCAGACCGGTAACTGGATAACAGGAATAGGTTTCATTGACCGTCATCTCATTGGCGGTGACCTGAAACTGATGCCGGATTATCTCAAAGGTAAAGGCAGGAATGTGTTCTATTGCCTGCCGCTGTTACTGGGTCTCATCGGCCTGTTCTGGCAATTCGGCAAGGGCAAGGGAGGCTTGCACCAGTTCTTTGTGGTGCTTTCACTCTTCATCATGACCGGACTTGCCATAGTTATCTACCTGAACCAGACCCCCATGCAGCCACGTGAGCGTGACTATGCCTACGCAGCCTCATTCTACGCATTCGCCATCTGGATAGGATTAGGTGTGACCGCCATATCCGAGGGCTTGTCAAGACTGCTGGGAAAGAAAGCCGCACCCGTTGTGGCTTCCCTGCTCTGCATCCTGGTTCCCATACAGATGGTAAGCCAGACCTGGGATGACCATGACCGCAGCGGACGTTATACATGCCGCGATTTCGGTCAGAACTATCTCTCCACACTTCCGGAAAAGGGATATCCCATCATTTTCACCAACGGTGATAACGACACCTTCCCTCTATGGTATAACCTGGAGACTGAGGGGTTCCGTACCGATGCCCGTTGCTGTAACCTGAGCTACCTCATGACAGACTGGTACATAGACCAGATGAAACGTCCGGCATACGACTCCCCTGCCTTACCTATCTCCTTCAGGAAGATAGAGTACCAGACCGGGACCAATGAGTTCGTGGCTATTGACGCCCAGAGAAAATACAACTCTCTCAAGCAGGCCAGGACTGATGCCGAAAGGGAATGGATTGACCAGGAATTTGAACTGAGGAACGTTCTGGACAACTATGTAAAGAAGGGCAAACCCATTCCCACTGACACAATATGGTTTAAGATTGACAAGGATGCCGTTCTCCGTTCCGGAATGATGATTCCCAAGGAGTACCGCGGTGAAACCGATGAGGAGACCAAGTCCAGGATGCCTGACCGCATGATCATATCGCTCAAGGGTAAGTCCAACCTTATGAAGAACGAGCTCATGATGCTTGACCTTATTGCACAGTGCAACTGGGAAAGGCCTCTGTTCATTGCCACGACTGTGGCCACAAACAACTACCTGAACCTGGGCAACTACCTGGTTCTGGAAGGTCTTGCATACAGGATAACCCCGTTTGACTGGAACAAGCTCGGATATGTGGCGGAAGACAACTCCGGAGCCGCCATTGACACGGAGAAGATGTATGACAACCTGATGAATTTCAAGTTTGGCGGGACTGCTGACCCCAATGTCTATCTGGATGAGACCATACGCCGTATGTGCTGGACACACAGGCGCATATTCGCCCAGCTTGCAGGTCAGCTCATCAATGACGGTGATAAGGAAAAGGCTCTCAAGGTTCTGGAGTATCTTGATGAAAACCTTCCCTATGATGCCATACCCTACTGGATCCTCCGACTGCCCACTGAGGTGGGAATAGCCCGGATGTGGATTGCATTGGAACAGCCCAAAAAGGCTCTTGCCATACTTTCAGACATTACTGCCGAGCAGTTGATGGAAATGAAATGGTATCTGAGCATGAACAACCGCCAGCTTAAGCAGATGTCTGATTCATTCGATGAATGTGCCTCTATCATATACTCTTACACTCTTCCTCACATGGAAAAGATAGTTGACAAGGAAACATTTGCTCAAACTGTAGGTCTGTTCGACGAAATGTACGGGGAATTCCAAAAGAGGACCAGATAAACATGTTCATTGAGCAACCATCAACCATTTTAAGCAAATTTTACCCGAAAGGTCTCTTCCGGAAAAACCCGGAAGAGCATTCGGTGTATCTGACGTTCGATGACGGACCCATTCCTGAAGTTACACCGTGGATCCTGGACCTGCTGGACAAGCATGGAATAAAAGCCACTTTCTTTGTTGTGGGTAACAATGTCCAGAAGTATCCGGAAATATTCAGGATGATTACGGACCGTGGACACAAGATTGGTAATCACACCTTCAATCACGTACGGAGCATGAGGATGAGGACTCCGGACTTTATTGACAACGTGAAGAAGTGTGACAATTATTTTACCACCCGCCTGTTCCGTCCACCGCACGGCATAATGAAAAAATGGGTTTACAGATATATGAAGGATGACTATGACATTGTTTTCTATGATGTCATAACCAGGGACTACAACCAGAAACTGAAGGGACGCAAGGTATTTGACATAGTCAAGAAATACACCAGGAACGGCTCCATTATAGTATTCCATGATTCACTCAGGAGCGAGCGGAACCTGAGATATGCCCTACCCAAGGCCATAGAATGGCTTGAAAGTCAGGGATACACCTTCAAACAGCTCTGATTCCTGTCCTAAAGTGAAGGGACGGATTATTTGAGTTCACAAAGGGCGGTACAGATTGAATCCTGTACCTTACGTGAAGGGGCCGTTTTTATGGCTCCTTCATTCATTATGCAGAACGCCACTTCATGACCGCCTGCTGTGGTGAGATAACCGGCCAGAGAACAGGCACCTGTAACGGACCCGGTTTTGGCATGAACCCTGTTGATGGCTGATTTGGAGTCCATCCTGGTCTTAAGGGTTCCGTCCATACCGGATATGGGCAGACTGCGATAGAAATGAGGGAAAAGAGCCGGTTCCTTATGGATAAGCCTGAGCATATTCACCATAAATGAAGGAGTAAGATGGTCATACATGGAGAGCCCGCATCCATCCACCACGTTATACTCATGTGAAGCGAACCCGAACTTTCGCGCCACAAAATTGTCAATGAACCCCGATGCATCCTTGAATCCGGCTCCGGAAGGCTTCACAAGCCTGCCCAGCTGGAGGAACATGGCTTCAGCATACAGATTATTACTCTCCTTGAGCGCCTCTTTCATTACAGAATTAAGGGAGTGTGTAACCTTGACCAATGTACTTGACATAACAGGAGCCACACCGGACCCATACCCTTTGTAGCTGATACCTGCATCATCAAGATATTCCCTGAAAAGAGTGAAGGTGAACTCAGCCGTACCTACCACGCTCAGCTCCTTGGTCTCACGGCGGCGGCAGTTACCGGAAACGACTATCGTGTTGTCATTATGTATCCAGTCACGGCTGATTGAAAACGTTCCCAATGAGTCAACACCACAGAGAGACCTGTTATCCACCTTTATGAAACTGCTGGCAGGGGTAACCTTCACACTGGGAGCCCTGCCTCTGTCCGTGGGAATAACCTGTATGGAAACGGAACCCTCATGAACCATCAGCGGTGATATGTAGGGCTGGATACTTGAGGGAGAGTCATCCAATAACCATCCGGAACCCCAATGTACAGAATCCATCTGGGAAACATCGGCATAAACACGGCCGTTTATGCGCTGCACACCCGCCTGTTTCAGCCTCACCACCATATCCCGGAGCTCCTGCTCGCTCAGGGCGGGGTCTATTCCCCCCACCAGGTAGAGGTCACCGTCCAAAGTACCGTCAGGAAGAATCTGTCCCTGCGTGCACAGGGTAGTCTCAAAATTATAACCTGTCCCCAGTGAATGGAGCGCCACAATGGATGTTATGACCTTCTGGGTGGAGGCCGGACGGAACAGCACATTCTCCCTGTAAGCATAGAGGACGGAATCAGTGGTAAGGTCATAAACATAAACCCCTATATCCGTGCCCACAGGTAACTCATCATATATTATCTGGTCTATACGCTCCGTCACGGTACTGACATCGGCCGCATGGGAAACTGTTACACCGGCCATAACGGAAAGGATGGACACCATCCTGAATATGATATTCTTCATGCCCATGGTCAATATGAGACTGACACTTTTAAACCGTTCCGTACAAGCAGGTCCCTTATCCGGTCAAGGGATTCCCGTGAAGCCTTCCTCAAGGTGCTGACAGGAGTCTCACGGTCAATGGTATATATCATCACCATGCTGGGGGAGATCCTTTTGAGTGCCTCCATCCACGGGAGCACGTAGCGGTCAGTGGTATTGTCCATATCATGACCGTCAAGCGTACCGGTCAGGAACATGGTCTGTATTATGACATGACCGTTAAAATCACACAGAGCCTTTATGACAGCATCCAGGTCATAATGACCCACAGGGTTGTCTATCAAACGGATGTAGTCCATATCCACGGTATCCAGTTTCTGAATGTTGTTGTCCAGCCTGAGCAGGGCACTGAAAACGGCCGGATCAGTCACGCGTGTACCGTTGCTGAGTACGCTCACCCTGGCCCGGGGGAAGAACTCGTCACGCAGCGCCAGCACATCATCCACTATACCGGGGAACTCAGGATTTGCGGTAGGTTCACCGTTACCGGCAAAAGTGAGCACATCAGGAAAGGGACCTTCAGCCTTCATCCTCATCAGAGCGGAACGCAATGCCTCATAAACCTCTGCCCTGGACGGACGGTGATGTCTGGGATGATGACTGCCGTTACGTCCGCACTCGCAGTATATGCAGTCAAATGTGCATATCTTTCCGTCAGCAGGCATCAGGTTAATACCCAGTGATACACCGAGACGCCTGCTGTGGACAGGACCGAAAACCGGAGAATCATATAGTACTGTTGCCATTGTTTGGGGACTGTTGTTTCTTTTTCTGGTGCGAAATTAATAAGATTCCCTCAAAACTTCCATATAGACTGAACGTTTATGTCCTCCTTGTGCCAAGAACGGATTTTCTGCTGGGATGCACCTATCTCTTCTCGGTCAGAATAGAGAAGCGATGATGCCTTTAGGTTCAACTGAAGCCGTTCGGAAAGCCTGTACCTGAAGTTCAACACAATCCTACCACCATGTCCGGAAAGCGTGACGAACCCGAATGAATATCTGAGGCCTTTTTCATAAACAGATATATTACTGTCATAGCTGTCTGTCATGAACAGCACAGTCTGAAGGGATGCGGAAATGTTCGGAGACGGATTCCAATCAGATGAAAAGGAGAACCCGAACCCTTCTGACAAAGGCTCGTATAGGAAATTGTACCTTGACCACAGGAGTTGTGTGCGGCATGACAGCGCCTTATTGAAAGTGTGGTCCCAACGCAACCGACCCCTCCAGGTAATGCAATACTCAAGCGTTCCTGTAGGCTTGCAGTCCTTCTGCTTGGATTTGAATCTGATGAATGCGTCGATGTTATCGGACTGGGAGGCTTTCCATGCTGTGTTGATCCTTATCTCCATACCGTCAGAGGGGCCGTCGGCTCCCGTACGACGCTCGGGATGACGGAACAGGTCAACGTAGCCGTCACTTTTCAGACTCCTTCCTGAATGTGTGAATCCTATCAGTACACCTGTTTCGTTCCTTACATCGGACTCGCAGAGGGCACCAGAATGCGGAGCATTAAACGCAGGGCTATAAGAACGGAAAAGCATATTCAATACGAGCTTCCTGCCAACCCTTAAATAATTGTCCGTCAAGACAGCCGCACCTTCATCTGAAAAGGCTATCTCACCCGAACTGCCGAATGCGGGCCGTCTGACTGACCAATCGGCTGACACACCGGTATATCCATTGCCGTTTGCGGTAGGAAGAGAATATCCCTCCTTGAGGACAGTAGCCCCGAAAGAGATGCCGTTGTAACGGTAATTGACATTAGCGGCAACGGAAGCAACCCTTATATTGTGCTTGCGTGACCATTCCAGTTCCGTACGGTGATAGCCGTCTGTCTTGAAGGAGGAGACAATCGTGTCACCTTTTACTATGGCGTCAGCCGGAGTATGGGCACCCATCACTGTGACTGACAGAGTCTTTCCTACACTCAACGTCAATCCTGTCCCTCTGAAAAAACCATATTCGGAGACTGATGAATGGGGTTTTAATCCTGTCTGTCCGGACTGCAACTCCGACAGAGCCATACTCTTTCCAAGACTGAAACCAGATCCCAAAAGCAGTCCTTTCCCGAATACCGCCCTGTAATTACCAACCAGAACTTTCCTGAAGGGACCTGCATCGGAAATACACAGATAAGGTGACCAGAAATCATAACCTGTGCCGTTCCTCCCGCCAAAAGGTTCACCGGCATCCTTATCGGCAGTGAAACCGGCTCTTATACGGCCTCTCCAATTGAAAGAGTATCTGACTGTATGGGATAACTTGTTCCCAAGATAGGAACGGTTGGGATATCGGGCAAGCTCCTCAGCTGTGTGTTCACGGAAACCGTCCCTCATATAGAGCGGAACATTCATGCTGACGGTAAGTTCATTACGTCCGTATTGGATGAGTTCACGCACACTTGGCTTAACTTTTTCCGATACCGGTTCACCTGCATAGACAAAGAAACGGAGTATCTGACGGGTGTGCCAGTCCAGGCCACCGGTGAGCTGGAGCTCTCCCAGTGTCTTCATGGGACCGTACATGTAGATATAGGCATGGATAGCTTCAATCTGTGAAGGGGAAAGGATCCCCAGACTTTCAAGTTCACCGGCTGTGGCCGTATTAATGTTCAGAGGCGAGGAACGCATCTGCTCGTAAAATCCGCCATCTGTTCCATGGCTGATTCCGGGAGGCTTTCATCTGAAAGTAACTCTTCCAGCACACTCTCCCAACTCAAATCATCGGGACTGACTGAACCTAAGACACTGGCTGACCCTGAAAGGGCGTATGAAACGCAGATGATTATGATGCTTTTCACGATACTTAATTCTTTTTTTACGTTGTAAAGGTATTGATTATTCCGATAATTGATACTTTTGTCCTGATGAAAAAGAGAATTCTGCTCATAATTACGGCTTTTGTCCTGACACTGCCCTCATTTTCACAGTCAGCTGACTCACTGAAAAGGGAGAAGGTGTTTGTGGCTCTGGCCACAGTATATAAGGGTGATACTATTCCTTCATACGAGCTGTATGAGGTGACCATATATGGGCGCCGCACTTTCTCCAACGTACGCAAGCAGCGGAAATATGACAAGCTGGAACGGAACGTGATGAAGATGTATCCTATAGCGCTTGAGGTGAAGGCCATTCTGGTGGAGACTTACCTGTACCTGCAGTCTCTCCCTGATGACAAGGCCAAACAGGAACACATAGAGGCTGTGGAGAAGGGGGTGTGGGACCAGTATCTGCCCATCATGAAGAAATGCACGCTTTCCCAGGGTAAGCTGCTCATCAAGCTTATAGACCGCGAGTGCAACCAGACGAGTTATGAGCTGATAAACGCTTTTGCGGGTGGTTTCAAGGCCAAGTTCTATCAGGCTTTTGCGGCCATTTTCGGGGCATCGCTCAAGAAGGAGTATGACCCGGAGCATAATGATGAGGATGCCATGATAGAGGAGATCATCTGGATGATTGACAATGATATGCTCTGACCTTTTTTTATTACCTTTGCCATACTATTCATAAAAACGGAGACAAATGTCATTGCAATGCGGCATAGTGGGCCTGCCTAACGTAGGTAAATCCACGCTCTTTAACTGCCTCTCAAGCGCTAAGGCACAGGCAGCTAATTTCCCTTTCTGCACCATTGAGCCTAATGTGGGCACCATAACTGTTCCTGACGAGCGTCTGAACAGGCTGGCGGAACTGGTCCATCCCGGACGTATAGTCCCTGCCACTGTGGAGATAGTTGATATAGCGGGTCTGGTTAAAGGTGCCAGCAAGGGTGAGGGTCTGGGTAACAAGTTCCTGGGTAACATCCGCGAGTGTGACGCCATCATACATGTGCTGCGCTGTTTTGACGATGAGAACGTGACTCATGTGGACGGCACCGTCAATCCTGTCCGTGACAAGGAGATCATAGATACGGAGCTCCAGATAAAGGACCTGGAGACCATTGACCAGCGCCTGCAGAAAGTGTCCAAGCAGGCTGCCGTGGGAGACAAGCAGGCCAGAATGGTTTGTGATGTGCTGAACGCCTACCGTGACGTGCTGCTGCAGGGTAAGTCAGCCCGTACCGTGACGTTTGACTCCAGGGAGGAGACCCAGATAGCTCATGACCTGTTCCTGCTCACCTCCAAGCCCGTGCTCTATGTGTGCAATGTGGATGAGGGCAGCGTAAAGTCAGGTAATGCGTACGTGGAGCAGGTACGTGAGGCCATCAGGGATGAGAACGCGCAGCTGCTGGTGATAGCTGCCAGGACGGAGAGTGAGATTGCTGAGCTGGAGAGCTATGAAGACCGCCAGATGTTCCTTGAGGAGCTGGGTCTGGAGGAATCCGGAGTGAACCGTCTGGTCAAGTCAGCTTTCAGCCTGCTCAATCTGGAGACATTCATCACAGCCGGTCCCATGGAGGTAAAGGCATGGACCTACAGGAAGGGCTGGAAGGCCCCTCAGTGCGCCGGTGTGATACACACGGACTTTGAGAAGGGTTTTATCCGTGCTGAGGTCATCAAGTACCGGGATTATGTGGAACTGGGGTCCGAGGCCGCCGTACGCGATGCCGGCAAGCTGTATGTGGAGGGTAAGGATTATGTGGTTCAGGACGGTGACATAATGCATTTCCGCTTTAACGTTTAAAATGAAAGGAGTTTTGGCTATGGAGAACTTTCTTGCAGTTGTATGGAACCCGGACAGCGAGTTATGCCGTCTGCTGGGACTTCCCGTACGTTATTACTCACTCATGTGGGTGGTAGGTCTTGTGGCCGCTTACCTTCTTGTCAGGAAGTTCTATAAGGACCGCGGTATCAAACCGGAGGTTTTTGAACCTCTGTTCCTGTACTGTTTCATAGGGATACTGGCCGGAGCACGCCTGGGGCACTGTCTTTTCTATGAGCCGGACTACTACCTGAGCAGCGGCAGGCATTTCATGGAGATGCTGCTGCCCATAAGGTTCATGCCAGAAGGAGGGGTGAAGATGGTGGGTTACAGCGGACTGGCCAGCCACGGCGGCACCATAGGGATATTCATAGGGATACTGCTCTACTGCCGGAAATACAAGGTCAAGCTGCTGGAATGCGTGGATATGATATGTGTGGCCACCCCGCTCACCGCAGCCTGCATCCGTATAGGTAATCTGATGAACTCTGAGATAGTGGGAAAGCCCACCGGGACTGACTGGGGTTTCATATTCGTGCAGAACGGTGAGGATTTTGCCCGCCATCCGGCACAGCTTTATGAGGCTATAGCATATCTTGTCATTTTTGCCGTCATTATACTCATATACCGCAAGCATAAGGAAAAGGTGGGCTCAGGGTTCTATTTCGGGTTCTGCATAGCCGCCATTTTCACGTTCCGGTTCTTCATAGAGTTCTGTAAGGAGGTTCAGGTGGATTTTGAGAAGGGTATGTCACTCGACATGGGCCAGCTCCTGAGCATCCCCTTCATTATAGCAGGCGTCTGGCTCATGCTCCGTTCCCGCAAGAAGTAATGTCTGTAACTGAGTAATGTCAAAAAAAGACATTATCTTTGATACTCTATAAAAGGCGATATGATTCTTTCGGTAAGCGGAATGGCTGTGACATCCTTTGCAGCCGATGATGTCTGGTCAGCTCTCGTCCAGTTCTTCATTGTGGCACTGGCCGTGCTGGCCGGTAACATCCTGCGCCGTAAAGTGAACATCCTGCGCCGGAGCCTTATCCCGACAGCCCTGTTGGGCGGTTTCATAATTCTGCTTCTGGAGCTGTGGCCGGCTTTCAACGGGATGATTGACAAGAAATTCATGGCCACACTGACATATCATGCCCTTGCCCTGGGTTTCATATCCATGTCCCTGAGACCTTCCAGGGAGACCAACCGTTCCAACACCAGGACTGTAATAGATACGGGAACGCTTACGGTTGCCACATATATGATCCAGGGAATAATAGGTCTGGTTGTCACCATACCCATGTTCCTGTTCTGGCGTAATCCCGCAGCAGGACGTGACATTTTCTACGCAGGAGGAATGCTGCTTCCTTTGGGATATGGGCAGGGTCCCGGGCAGGCCCTTAATTTCGGGACCATATTCCAGAATTCAGCCGCCTCACAGGACATAGTGTTCGAGGGCATAGATTTCGGACTCTCTATAGCAGCCGTGGGGTTCATAGTAGGCAGTGCGGTGGGTGTCATTTATATGAACATACTGGCCAGAAGGAACAAGCTGTCCATAAGGGAGCATGAAGATGATAACAGATATACCTTGTATGACTATGACAAGGGTAATGAACTGCCGCATTCCGAATCAGTTGACAAACTCACCATAGTGGTCTGTATCATTTTCCTCACATATTTCCTGGTTTACCTTTTCATGCTTCTCATAAACAGGCTTGATATGGGCAATATAGGTGAAAGCACCATCAAGCCGCTCGTTTACGGATTCAATTTCCTGTGGGGAATCATGTTCGGAACTCTGGTCAGGATTGTCATAAGGTCCCTGCGCAAAAAGGGGTTGATGCACCGTGAATACCTGAATGAGTTCCTACTCAACAGGGTGGGAGGCCTGTTTTTTGACCTGATGATAGTGGCGGGTACCGCTGCCATCAGTTTTGACAACCTGAGAGCTATCTGGCTGCCTCTGACAATCGTCTGTGTGGCCGGTGCTGTAGTCACATTCATTTATGTCAAGAGGGTTTGCTTCAAAATATACCCGGGATACACTTATGAGGGTTTCTTCTCCATGTTCGGTATGCTGACCGGCACAGCCAGCAACGGTATGATACTGCTCCGTGAGATTGACCCCCGGTACGAGACACCGGCAGCAAACAATCTTGTGCTTCAGAATATTCCCGCCCTGATAATGGGTCTTCCCATCATGCTCCTGCTCGGATTTGCACCGGGGAGTCTGAAGGCCACCGTCATCTCTCTGTGTGTGCTTGTCGTGCTGCTCCTGGCTGCAACGCTCTTTCTGTTCAGAAAAAGAAAAAAATGATTCCCGGAAAAAATGGCAAAGAATAACCCCGATGAAACCCCGATGATGAGGCAGTTCTACAGCCTGAAGGAGAAACATCCCGATGCTGTTCTGCTGTTCCGGTGCGGAGATTTCTATGAGACATACGCACAGGATGCGGTGGAGGCCAGCCAAATTCTTGGCATCACCCTGACACGGCGCAACAACGGCAAGAACGGGGCCGCCGCCCTGGAGATGGCGGGGTTTCCTCATCATGCGCTTGATGCTTATCTGCCCAAACTGATACGCGCGGGCCGCAGGGGGGCCATCTGTGACCAGCTGGAGGATCCCAAACTCACCAAGACTCTTGTCAAACGCGGCATAACAGAACTCGTAACTCCCGGAG
>R27__coassemble_1063_pt1 | contig 13831 bp, 7 predicted proteins | sample R27__metabat2_high_PE_044 | metagenome-assembled genome bin R27 | reverse complement strand
TGAACTAGTGGTTGAACTTGTGCATATTGAGGGCCGTTTTCATGTTCTGCTCGTCACTCACCATCACCACATTTATGTAGCCTATCATTAAAAACCCTTCGATTGGATTGCGCAGGTCTGCAGTCAACTGCATAAGGCAAGACCTTATACTGTCCGGGTGTCCCCAACGGTCAATGACAAGGTACGGATATAGACCGCGGCTTTTCACCAAGTCACTGTACCCGTCAATCTCAGCTTTTGCCTCATTGTAGCTTTCCGGATCGACCACGATGGCGAATCCTGTTACCGAATCAGCGCATGAACATACTGCAAGCAGTGACAATGCACATGCTGCAAACTCTACTACAATATTTCTTATCATATACATTTTACTGTCATGTTGTCATTTGAGCCTGTTGTAGGTCCTTCTGGCCTGATAACGTACGCTCTTGTCAAAACGGTCGTCATCCATTACTGACGTGGCCTTGTCGGCTATCAGATGTTTCTGATATGAGAGCTCGAACCAACCCAGGGCCTCCCACATGGCTTCCTGTATTGCTGTCTCCCGAGGCTCAGACAGATAATCCAGAAGTGCCGGCACATGCGAATGCACAGGATAGTTCCTCAACGAGCGTATGTTGGAGATACGTGACTTTTCTGTCTGGGCGTCAGAAAGTATCTCTTCATGGAAATCACGTGTCATTGACGTGGTGGAGCTGATCAGGTTCCTGCGTATCACACCGGCCACACTGTCCTTATTGTTGTAGCAGGTGAACTGCGGGAAGACCTTATCAAATGCCTTAATGACCTGCAATGAATCGAATGAACGGAAAGTGCTGCCCAGATCGAAACGTACACGGTCAGGGAGAGTGTTTTCACAGTATAGTCTGACCAATGTTTCAGTCAGCGACTCATCGCCGCAGTCGGCTGCATATAGCACGGCAAAGCGCTGTGTCATCTCATTGCCGTCATCCAGTCCCAGCCTTATGCACTCCGTGAGTTCGTCACTGCGTTCCTGTGCCAGCTCAATGAGGCAGGCCAGTCTTACCATGCCATATTCCGATTTCCTGAACTTGTCGGCAAGTACTGATACATGATTTCCATCGGCACGTTGCATGAGTATGTGACATGCCAGAACCTGAACAGCCGGATACCTGTTGTCAAGCTGTTTGAGCCAGAATCTTGCAGAATAGTCCTTTACAGCCTCATTCACGTCAAAGCCGGGATTTGCTGCAGGAGTGAAGCAGAATGTGGGGTCACCGAACAGATGGTTCTCGAGTGTATTGTTGAACACGGTAAAGAAACCGACCCGCATTCCCAGTCCGGCCATACCCAGATAACGGTTTATCCACCTGTCCTGTATTGAGTTGACAGTGTTGGCTATTACTATGAGCGTGCCGTTGTCAGGCCCGAACAGGTATGCTTCCTGAATACTCTCATCCTCGTGGAACGAACCGTTGTAGCAGGCATCGAGCGATACCATGCGTGCTTGTGGACGATAGGTCACGAATTCAGCCACATGAAGGTCTTGGGCGTATGAGAAAGCCTCGTCTTCGGCAATAACTTCAGGCTCTTCGGCCTCGCGCAGCCATTGCTCAGGTATAGGTGAGCGCAGGTATTTTTCAATAGAGAGTCTGGCTTCGCTCATCGTGTAGCCTCTTTTCATATAGGAGCGTGCCTGTGAATGCGCATACCTGCGGGCTATGTCGATTGATACCGGCAGGGACGAGGTGACAGGATATCCGGACAGCAGCTGTTCCTCCTCACTGCCATGGTGATGCAGAACGGCGTAGTCAAGCTCCGGAATCTGCAGCTGTGTGGTGAGCCGCTCCTTGATGAAATCATCATGACGGAAGTCTATGTACATGACGCCTTTCTGCTGACGGCGCATCCAGGGCATCTGTTCATACATCTCGATCTTTTCATCCATACGCGCCTCCCATGAATCTGAAACATTGCCGTGACCGCCGAACGAGAGCACATTGTCAATAGGGTTGTTGTGCAGGTCAGCCTCATTGACACGCCTCATGTAACGGCGTAGCTTTTCGTATTTGTCCCCACGCGGGTTCGTGCGCGGGAAAATGCGGGCGCTGTATATTGTTGGGCGCAGCCTCTGGGGACAGTCGTTGCGCAGTGAGTAGTAAAAATACTCCGGACGTTCCTCATCGCGGCTTATGAAATCCCATTCCAGATCGAATGTGTCATAAAAGCGGTCGGTTGAGACGCAGTAGTCAGCCATGGCGTTGCGACCGCCCTGATCCATCTTGAATGCACTGGTCAGGAACTGTGCGTCGCGTACCTTGGCAATGGGTATGTCTCCAATGAATACGCATCCTTCGATAGGATGGCTCTTGGCGCAGTAAAGCCTTTTAAGCTCAGCCCTTATGCTGTCCGGAATACCCCAGTTATCTATCACGAGGATAGGGTGGAGACCACGGTTAGAGACAGTCTTCATGTAACCGTCAATCTCAGTCTGGGCCTCCCTGTAGCTCTGTCTGTCAATTACTACCGCAATACCGTCCCTTTGAGGCTTGCTGCATGACAGGATCAGTGTCGTTGCAAATGCAATGGCTATAAATCGTTTCATGATTGTCATTTTGTACGGTTATATGTCTTGAGAGCCTCTTTACGTACTGTTACAGGATAACTGTCATCCTGAGATACCTTGAGCGCCACAGCGGCTATATCGGGAGCACGGTATGACATGTCAAACCAGCCTATAGCCTCCCATGTGGCACGCTGTATTACGGAATCTTGGGCGGGAACCTTGCGCTGCAGGTATTCCAGAAGGTCATCTGTGTAATAGTGGGGCGGGTTGTTGCGGATGCTGGTTATAGCATTCAACTTACCCTGCTGGCTGGCCTTGGTGCTGTTGAGGTACTTGGGAGTCTCATAAGCCTGATGTCCTGCATAGATTGAAAGTAATTGGTCCAATGCCTCCCTGACGCTGTCAGGATTTGAAAAAAACTGAGTCCTGACATCAATTATTTTATGTGCGGCATCGAAGATTGCAGTTGAGTCAAAGCAGCGTAGAACGTTGTTGAGGTCAAAATCAACCCTTTCGCTCAGGTTGTTGTCACAGCGCAGTGATGCAATGCTGTCAACGAACACAGGATCACCGCTTTTGCCTGCATATAAAACGGCAAAACGTTGCGTCATTTCATTCTCATCGGTGAGAGCCAGCAAAACGCAATTCTTAAAGTTTTTATCACGTAATGTAGCAAGTTCCATCAGACATGAAAGCCTGACCATTCCTTTATCCGAATTGAGAAAGGTTTTGAATATTTCATCAGAGTATCTGCTTCCCTCTTGTGCCAGTATATGTACAGCCAGCCCCTGAATGGCCGGATAAGTGTTGTTGAGTTGCTTGTGCCAGAATCTGTCAGATTCATAGTTGATGGCATAGTTTACATCAAATCCGCAGTCTGCTGACTTCTTGAATGTATAAGTGGGGTCACCAAACAGGTGGAACTCCATAAAAGTACCCAATTCAGACAGGAAACCGGCACGCATGCCCAAACCCATCAGGCCTATGTAACGGTTCACCCATTTATCCTGAATAGCGTTCACGCTGTTGGCAAGAACCAGCATTGTTCCGTTATCTTCACCAAACAGATATGATTCCTGGATATTGTCGTCAAGATGGAACGAACCGTTGTAACAAGCATCAAGTGATACCAGTATGGATTGGGGGTGAAAGTTCTTGAACTCTTGGGTTACCAGTATGTCACGCGGGTCTCTGGTTCCACTGAGATATTGAATGGTCGGGTCACCGTGATGTGAGAGAAGTGCATATGCATTCCTGGGATGTTGCAGTTCATCTGTAAGACGCGTCTTAATGTACTTGTCACGGGTATAATCCAGATATACAACAGATAACTGTTGGTCTCTCATCCAAGGGAATTGCTCATAGAATTCCATTTTGGCATCTGTGCGTGCGGCAAAAGATCCGGACAGATTACCGTCACCGCCAAACATCAGGACACGACCCAATTCCCTTTTGTTCTTGTCGGCTTGGTTGACGCGTTGCATATACCGGCGTAACTTCTCATATCGGTTGCCGCGCTCATTGTCACGGGGCGTGATACGGGCCGAGTATATGGTTGGATTGAGTTTCTGGGCACCGTCGGCACGTAGGCTGTAGTAATACCAGCGTGACGAGTCCTGGTCCATATAATCGAACTTGAGGTCAAAACAGTCATAGAAACGGTCTGACGGGATATGCGTTTCTATCCTCGGATAGCGGTCCTGGTCCATTTTGAAGGCACTGGCCATGTGCTGTGCGTCACGCACCATCGGGACGGGTATGTCTCCTATCAGAACACAGCCTTCGATTGGGTAGTCATCGGCATCATGGAGTCTGATCAGTTCGCTCCTTATGCTGTCGGGAATCCCCCAACGGTCAATCACAAGGATAGGGTGAAGGCCACGGCTTTCAACCACCTTCAGGTATTTGTCAATCTCAGCCTTGGCCTGGCTGTAACTCTCCGGGTCAATTACCACGGCAAATCCCGGTTTGACAGGACCTGCACATGACACTGCCAGCACACAGGCCGCAAGTGTCAGAATATGTACAATTCTTTTCATTTCAGTCGGTTGTATGTCTTGAGTGCTTCTCTTCTGACTTTCGGGTCAAACCTCCCGTCTTCGGCCACCTTGAGCGCAAGTTCCGCAATCGCCGGTGCCTGATATGAAGTCACGTACCATCCCAATGCTTCCCACATGACTGTCTGCAGTGTCACGTCGTCAGGGTTCTTGAGATACTCAAGCTCCCTGGGTACCAGGATGTGATAGTTGTTGTTGCGGGTGGTACGTAGTGCCATTATGCGGTCGGTCAGCTCCTCGTCGGGGTTGAAAACCGTGCTCTCCACATTGTTCAGCTGACGGGTGCAGGTCCGGTGCAGGCTGTTACGCAGCTTTCTGTACCTCTCTTCCTTGTCATTATAGAAGGTCAGTGTGGGGAAATAACTGTCAAATGTCTTCATCACTATGGCTGAATCCATAGTCTGAAGGCTTGTGCCGGCCGTGTATTCCACACGTTCAGGAACGGTGTTGGCCGAATACAGCCTTACAAGCGGTGCTATCAGACGGCTGTCACCGCAGTCCGCTGCCTCCTCGGCAGCGAGTCGCATGGTCATCTCATGAGCATCGTTCATACCGAGTATCAGAGCCTGTACGTAGTTCTCGTCATGATATTTCTTCAGCTCCTCAAGGGCAGCCAGACGGACTATGCCTGATTCTGACTTGCGGAACTTTTCGAACAGGATATCCGAAAAGTCCCCGCCGCTGTCTGCCAGCTTGTCCATTGCCAGTATCTGTATGGCAGGGTAGGGGCTGTCAAGCTGACGTTTCCACAGCTTGACATCATCGGACAGCAAAGCCTTGTTAAGGTCAAGGCCGCAGTCTGCTCCGGGAGTGAACGCGAATGTCGGGTCACCGAAGAGATGCGCCTCGAGATATGCCCCGTATTTGGCCATGTTCCCCACGCGCGCGCCTAATCCCACAAGACCGATGAAATGGCACACCCACTTGTTCTGCAGCACATTGACCGTATTGCCCATTGCTACAATGGTGGCATTGTCCGGACCGAACAGATAACCTTCCTGTATGCTCTCGTCCTGATGGAACGAGCCGTTGTAGCAGCCGTCAAGGGTTATCATGCGGACCTGCGGCCGGAAAGTCTTGAAGTCGGAATAATAGAGGTTGCGTTCCCGGTTGAAATCCACTGTAGGCTCACCCTGGAACCACTCATCGGGGAAGGTGCACTCAAAGGCCTCGTTTATGCTCTTTCTGATGACATCCATATCCGTACCTTTCGCCTTTGCACGGGCCACCTGATCCAGAATGTACTGCCTGAGCCATTCCGATGACTCGTAGTAGTCGGTTCCTACCGGAAGGTCGCTCAGATGCTCAATGTCCGGACTGCCGTGGTGATGGACTACAGCCCAGTCATACTCCGGCATCTGGAGCTCGGTCATGAAACGCTGCTTTACGAACGGGTCACGCTTGTAGTCCAGGTAGGTTATGGCGTTCTGCTGGCCTCTCATCCACGGGAAGTGGTCATAATGCTCCGCCTTCTCGTCTATGCGCGTATCGACCGATTCCGACACATATCCGTAACCGCTGAAATAGAACATGCGGTCCAGCGGATTGTTGTTCTCATCGGACCTGTTGACACGCTCCATGTAACGGCGCAGCTTGTCGTATTTGTCACCGAGGTCATTGGTGCGCGGCATGATACGTGCCGAGTATATGGTGGGGCGAAGCCTCTGCGGGCAGTCGGAGCGCAGACGGTAGTAGAAATACTCGGGTCTGGCAGTGTCGCGGTCAAGATAGTCCCACTTCAGGTCGAAGCTGTCGTAGAAACGGTCCGATGCCACTGTATATTCCGTACGGTCGAACTGACCGTCCTGGTCCATCTTGAATGCGGTGGTCATGTGCTGTGCCTCACGGGTACGTGCAATGGGTATGTCACCTATGAAGACACAACCCTCAATGGGGTGGTCCTTGTCATTGTAGAGACGGATAAGCTCACTTCTGATACTGTCCGGCACCCCCCAGCGGTCAATGACCAGGATGGGATGGAGCCCGCGGCTCTTCACCAGTTCCTGATAGCCGTCGATCCCGGCCTTGGCTTCGGAATAGCTCCGGCTGTCGATAACTATTGCAAACCCGGGTGTCCGGTTGTCCCTGCATGAAACCGCAGCGGCGATGGCAGCAGCCAATATAATTGTCCTTAAAGCTTTCATATAGAATGTTTTATCAGAAAAGGAGGCTTGCCCTGACGCTTACGGTCCTGCGGTCGTCAAACCTGCTGTAGCTGCCTGTATATCCTGTGTAACTGTATCCTGCACCGAGACGGCAGTAGCACAATGTCCTGTCCTGACGCTTTATGCGGTATGAAGCATCGGCCGTAGCCCCTGTGTTCCAGAAACCTGCACCGAGATACTCGTATTTGGGTATGAAGTATGAGTTCATTACCTTGCGGGTACCTGTAGCTGTAGGCAGCTCATATTGCAGTGCGGAAATATCCTTAGTCATATTGCCTGTGAGCCCTATGCTGAAACTGAAATCCTTCAGAAAGAAAGTCCGGCTCAGTTCTGCTCCGGCATTGGCCAGTGTGTAACGAGCAAAATAGCCGTCGGGATACTGGTTGACCGACACCTTGCCGGCACCGGCATTGACAATGGCCGTGAAGACCGGCCTGCGGGAGCTCAGGTGGTCAAACCTGTAGGAGAGAGTCGCTGACATGTCGTTCTGTTTCTGGACCACCTCCTTGGACAGTATGTCATACAGTGTCTGGCCGAATTCACCTATGCGGGCTTTCTGCTTGTACCATTTGGCGGAACCGTAGGTCATGGAAGCTGACAGGATCAGATTGTGGATTGCCGACGGACGGTTCATGCAGAACCTGTTCCGGGCGGTTATGAGATATTCGGAATAGTCTCCTCCGTGGCGGGTGAATGACGTAGCGCCGTCATCGGCCTTCTCCGTATTCATGACAAGACCCGCCTCAAACAGGTCTGAAAAGGTGGTGCCCTTGGCCTTGAACTGCAGGAATCCGCCTAAGCGGCTTCCGTCATACCTGCGTTTCCCTGACTGTTCCACGACATATTTTCCGAGTTCCTGGAACAGGAACGTGTTCTCGTGGCCGGGCAGAAGATTATCCATGACAGACATACTGACTGTCTCATGATAGACCTCGGCATCGAATGACAGTCCAAGGGCTATCCTGTCGGAAAGGGAGTATTCGGCTCCCGGATTTATAAGTACTCTTGCCCCGTGAGCCTCGAAACGGGGGTCTGATTCATCGGCCTTGCTGCCAACCTTATAGACTGCACGGAGTCCGACCAGGAACTTATGGGAAACCTGCCATGCGAAACCGCCGGACAGGGTGAACAGTTCGCGGTTCTGGTCATTGGGGATTGAGTCGGCATGAGTGGCCGTCTTGTAATATACAAGCGAATCAGCTATGATGAACGGATTGTTTTCAGACAGAAGAATGGTGTTGTTCCACCGTGAATCCTGAAGGTCATGCACTCCATAATGCATGGAGCCCTCAAATGATATGGTATTGAGTTTCTTTACGCCGTAGATGTCAATGTCGGTAAGTCCTGCTTTACCTGAACCGTCAACCGGCATGAATGACCCTGTGCCGCGGCTGTATGACACATTGAAGTCATTCAGCAGGGTGTAGGGGTTTGATGCTATGGAAACCGGATTGTCGGATCCAAAGCTCAGATTCTGAAGAAACAGTTCCTGCCCATACCTGATCTTTTCCGGTTGGGTGCTGTTTGATGACTCTGTGCCCTGGCCGTAAGCCGTGAGCAGCGGCAATGTCAATGTTACGACAGATAGGAACTTCTTCATATTTCGGTTTGTTATGGTTGTTTTTTAAAATAAGGACCGGTCCCGCATAAATCAGGTGATGCGGGAACCGGTCCTGGAATAGAAATCACTGAGCGTCAGCAGCGGTGAAGGTCCTCCTTACGACAGCCTTCTGACCTCCGAGAATGAAGTCTTCGGTTGAGTTGTTGGTGTCCTTGAAGTAGGCGCGGCCTTCGGTAACCATTGTGCACTTCCTGCGCAGGCTCTTGCCGCAATAGTACGGTGACTCCCAGCTCTCGAAGCTTGTGTCATAGTCAGGAGCGTTCTCGTCCAGACCGGTAACGTAGGTGTATCCGGCATCCTGTGCGGGATGGAACACCTTTACGATCTGTGTCTCACCGTGACGCTGTATGTCGATGGCGTCAAGGATGTAGTCACAGGGAACGCAAAGACTGACAGCGGTGGTACCGGGTGCTGAATGGAAATTGCTCTCGTCCGATACGAGCTCCTCGGCCGTCATGCCCTCCGGGAGCTGGATGAGTGCCATCGGCTCACCGGCAACGGCAGGCATGAAATAGAATCCGCCGCTTCCGTAGATGAGCTCCATGTTATTGACATCAGGATTGTCAATGCTGCGCTGTGATGTCGGGATGTAGAGTTCCCAGTCTGCGTTGCTGAGGTCGGCAGGTGAAACGGCGTCATCCTCGGTAATCTCTCTGGCTGAGTGGTTCATCGAGAGGTTGGCGATGACTGTTGACTCACCGGGCTGCAGGGGATAGTCATGACCTGAGCCGGGGAACTGCATGATGTAACCCTTCAGAGGATAGAAGTCTGCAGGGATGTTGCCGAGAGAGTCAGCCCATTTGTGGGTCTCGTTGTTGAAACCGCGGTCTATGCAGCCGAAGATGATACCGTCCAGATACTTGACCTCATCCGAGTTGTTGACCAGCTCGTAGAATGCGTCCTGGAAATAGTATGAGGCAACTCCTGTGAAATAGACCTCCTTGAAGATTATTCCGCTCTCCTGCTTGAGGGAGGGAAGCAGCACCACGTCAACAACCAGGTCCTGGTCAACAACGGTAATTGACTTTGAGGCGTTGAAGTTGAACTCATCGTTCGATGCCGAACCGGAAACAGAGTAGGTTCCGGCAACGACATTTGCCGTGTAGGTGGCCTTCTTGAGCTCATCGGCTGTAAGTTCGACAGCCTCACCCGATGCAGTGGAGAGCTTTACTGAAAAATCTTTCAGTGATGTCACATCAGTTCCATCGGCCGAAACGTTGATGGTAACCTGATACTTCTTTGCAACCTCGTCCTTCTCGCATGAGGCTGCCATGAACAGTGCGCTTAGGCACAGGCATGAAATCAATAGTTTCTTCATAATTTTAAAAAGGTTGATAAATAATGTTTTATAGCTTCAGTTTAATTTCAGCACCGAAATACTGGTCAAGAGCCAGGTTGTTACGGCTTCCGTCACTCGGGTCAACATATATTTTCCTGGTGTTGAACATGTTGTTGGCGAGGAATGACACTTCAAGATTCTTGCCGAACTCCTTGGTCAGGCGGAAATTGAATATGACATGTCCGGGATAGACAGTCTTGCCGTAATAGTCAAGGACCGAATAGCGGGAAATCATGTCGTACTGCCTGGTGAAATACTCCTTGCCCCGGTATTTGGTGTCCCATTCATATATGTTGCCGGCCTTGTCCATGTATGAAACCGGGTCAACCGCGAGGCACGGTGTGCCCGAGTAGTTCTCGCTCTGATACCAGCGGTCATTCCCGTCGTCATCAATCCAGACCTCCTGTTCAGTCTCCCTCCAGATTACCTGGGCAGTCGTGGTGAACACCATCCTGACTTCGGGAATATGTGTAATGAACCTGAAATTGGTGCTTGTGCGTGTCAGTATGTCTCCTTTGCCTGCCGGCATCAGACTCATGTACGGGAAATACTCGTTGGTGTTGCTGGTTACGGTACTCCATGACGGAATGCTGCTTCTCAGGTGGCGTACCCACAGCCATGAGCCGTCAATCACAAGCGATGTCCTGATGTAGGGAAGCTGTCCGAAGTTGATGCTGTACTCGATACCTTTCTTCCTGGTCTTCCTGCTGTTCTGCGGGGTAGAGTAGGAGTAGAACATGGTATCCTGCCTCACCGAAACAGGCTCCACGCCGTTATGCTGCTGACCTTCCACCGTGTAATTCATCTTTCCGCCTGCGAATGATATCTCATCGGCATTGCCCGGGAGGTAGAATTCATATCGGTTGTACGGCATGATGAACGGAGTTGACTTGTAACTGAACTCATCCTGGTAGTTCTCGTAGAAGAATGTGACCATTCCGTTTATCTTGCCTTTCTCAAAGCTCAGGCCTATCTCCGTCTTCCGTCCCGTAGAAGGCTTGATGTCAATGTTGCCGGTGTTCTCCACGATCCTTGTAGTCAGGACTGCGAAGAAAGGCTCCACATGGTTGTATGACACCTGGTCGAAATAGGCCTTGTCAGGGTACAGATAGGCCAGTGACGGCATCTTTGAGGTCATTCCCCAGCCGCCGGTCAGACTATGGGTGTCTATGAAGCTGTTGTTCTTGCCGTTAAGGATTGAGTACTCCACATTCACGCGCGGGTCGAGGGTGACGAAATCGTCGCGGTCCAGCCATGAGCGGTCAATGAACAGACGGTTGGCACGGACACCGGCCTGGAATGTAAGGCTCGTGGTTCCTATCGGCATGATTGTCTTGTTCTCGAAGAAAGCCGACAGGGTTTTGATGGCCGGGATGTCGGTATAGGGACGGGGCCTTATGGTCTGCACGTCATTGATTACCGGAGGCTGGTAGGGGTCGAACACATACCCTTCACCGCGGTTCGCGTCATAGGCGAATTCAGCTCCCAGTTTGAATGCCGATGTGAAATCCTCACTGAAGAAGAGTGTCCTGTTGGCCTTCAGCTGTCCGAAAAGGCTTAACGGCTTGCCGTCAATATAGTGTTCGGAATAGTAGTTGCCTTTCAGGTACGGGGCCTCCCTTTCACCCTCGGAAGGGGCGGAACTGAGGGGCTGCACACCTGTACGAAGATTCATGAAAGAGATCTTCTCATCCCTCTGATGGCTGTAGCTTGCCGAGAAGTTGTATGAAATGTTGGACACCAGGGCACTCTTTATGTTCCAGTCACCGTTAAGTATGAAACGGAATCCTTTGTTGTCACTCTTGCTCTTTTCAGAATCCCTCTGCTGCGGGTCCTTCCTGACAGTGTTGAGGTTCTGGTAATAGGATATCTTGGCATTCACACTCAAGGGACGTTCCCTGAAGAAAGTCTGGCTTACTCCGAACGATCCGGTAAAACGCTCGAATCCCTTGGCTTTAAAACGGATATCATCGTAGGACGATGTGTAGTCGGCCGACAGGTTCACGGGCGTTCCGGTAGGAAGGGTGAATCCTTTGCCTATGGATGCCATCTTGGAATTGGGGTCAGTCTTGCCCTTCACCTCCCAGGGCGTATAGCCCTTCTTGGTCTTCACGATGATGGCTCCCGATGTGAGGTTGCCGTATTCGACCGAAGGTATTCCGCGAATCATCTCGATTGACTCGTCATTGTCCGGCGATATGGTCCGGAGGTCAAGTCCTATACCGGTGGATGACTGTCCGGAAAGGTCACTGATGCCGCTCCGGGCTGTGTTGGAAGTCATCAGCGTGGCGTCATTTGACAGAGGGGCGCCGTCCAGGACAATTGCCGCACCCATGGAGTTGTTCTCATCGTTCTTAATCTTATTGTTATCTATGGAGCCTACCTCTCTTATGCTGGCCTGTCCGATATCATTCACCTTGGTGTTGTGGGTCACCGAGCCCGGAGTGAGTTGTAGCATGTCCTCGATGCTTTTGGGCTGCAGGTGCTGGAGTGCGGTTTGGTCAATTACTGACGAGGAGCCCATGGCCTGCTGCTTGGCTGTGACGGTAACTTCGGCCAGTGACAGACTTGAGGCCTGTAGCTTTATGTTGAAGTTTGTGATATCTTTCCCGTTAACCTTAAGTACACCTTTGGCCGTCTCATATCCCACGTAGGATACTTCATAGTGGTATTCACCGTTATTGAGGTTAAGGCTGAACCGGCCTTCCAGGTCAGTCACGGCCCAGAATGAGTTGTTCTCGAAAACGATATTCACCACCTCGAGCGGCGAACCGTCTTCGGCATCAATAACCTTTCCGCTGACTTTATAGCCCTGCTGGACAGAGCTGGGTCTCTGTGTACCTCTGTTCTGGGACAAGACCGGCTGTCCGGCCAGAAGCAGGCCTGCCGCGATAAATAAGATTCCGGATAGTTTCATCATCATCAGTTGTTTTTTACCTGTCAAAAAACCGGTGCAAAAGTACAGATTCAACCTGAGTCAGCCATAGTAGCCGGAAAGATTGGAATGGTTTTCCATACAGACTCTTTAGTGTAGAATAAAGGCGCTGACTTCCGGTTTTTTTTTCTGAACAATCAGGGAACCATTCTTATTTTGCGGTGCAAAATTAACCAAAATAGCTGAAAAGGTATGCAAAAAGTTGACTAAAATAGTATAAATACCTATTTTATATTAGGAAAATGAATAAAAATGCGTGTTGCATATACTTGATTGTTGGTATTCAGCCTTTATGGGTCATGATGTCCAGGATAAGACGGTCTGTCTCATTCATACCCTGTGAGCCAACCCGTGTCAGGTTGTGTATGCTCTTGTCCACATCGTCCTCGATAATGCCCTCCACGCTTGTCACCACGTCATTCTGAATGGCCATTATGGCGCTGAGGACGGCTGTCGATACGCCGCTGCTCACCTTGAGCGAGCAGCTGGGTTTGGCGCCGTCACATACAATGCCGGCCAGATTTGCTATCATGTTCTTGACGCTGTATGAAACCTGCTCGTATGAACCGCCCATGAGCCAGGTTATTCCGCAGCTGCTGCCGGTGGCGGCCACCACGCAGCCGCACAGTGCGCTCAGCCGCCCCAGGCTCTGCTTGATATAGACCGCTGTGAGATGGCTCAGCATGAGGGCGCGTGTCAGCTCCTCTTCAGTATTATGGTTCTCCCGTGCAAAAACCACAACCGGCATGGTAGCTGCAATACCCTGGTTACCGCTGCCTGAATTGCACATGACGGGAATCATGGCTCCTGCCATTCGGGCGTCGCAGGCACAGCTTGTGGCTGCCAGGATATGGCTGAACATACTGTCGCCCATGACACCACGACCCAGCGGACGGGTAAGGGTCTTGCCCAGATTATGTCCGTAATTGCCTTTGAGAGCCTTGTTTGAGGCCTCCTCGTTCAGTTTGCGCGCCTCGTTTATGAATTCAATGTCGGCAATCGGGGCAGTGGTGGCGAACTCAAACACCCTTTTCAATGTGAGTTCCTCTTCCTTCTCTTCCGATTCAGTCTCTGACAGGATATCCCTCCGGTCATTCATAACCGTGCGTTTTCCGTCTTCGGACACTCTGTCCAGATAAATGAGGCTGTTGTGCTCGCGTGCTATTATCGCAGTTGACGAGCATCGG
>R27__coassemble_916_pt1 | contig 15342 bp, 11 predicted proteins | sample R27__metabat2_high_PE_044 | metagenome-assembled genome bin R27 | reverse complement strand
TTGAGGATGATTTCCGTCTCTTGGTGCTCAAGAAATATGAAGGGCATGTTCAGACCGAGGTGGTGTTCCAGAGTATCAACGATCTGCCTGAAGGGTTCAAATGTCCGGAGGACCGTACCAAGCCTTGGGGTACCAACCACGCAGTGCTGATGGCTAAGGATGTAATCAACGAGCCTTTCTGCGTCATCAATGCCGATGACTTTTACGGACGTGACTGTTTTGCCGTGATGGGTAAGTTCCTGAGCAGTCTGCCCGAGGGTTCAAAGAACGTCTATTCAATGGTAGGCTTCCGCGTAGCCAACACCCTGAGTGAGAATGGCAAGGTGTCACGCGGCGTATGCGAGGTAAATGCCAAGCGTCATCTTACAACCGTTGTGGAGCGTACCGAGATACTGCGCCGCGAGAACGGTGTATGTTACAGGGATGGTGAGGACTGGGTTCACATTGATGACAATACACCTGTTTCAATGAACGTATTTGGATTCACCCCTGATTACATGAAATACTCCGAGGATTTCTTCAAGGGGTGGCTCAAGGCCAATATCAACACTCCAAAGTCAGAATATTTCATTCCGCTCATGGTAAATGAACTTATCAATAGCGGTACCGCTACATGTGAAGTGCTTGACACTACATCCAAATGGTTCGGTGTTACGTACGCTGAGGACCGTCAGGGTGTGGTTGATAAGATTGCAGAACTTGTAAAGGAGGGGGTATATCCCGCCAAACTGTTTGCATAAGAATAGGTGTTTTCGGTAGATAATCTTAATGTCGAATTCGGGGCACGTCCCCTGTTTCATGATGTCAGCTATGTAGTAGGTGACAAGGACCGTATCGCTCTTGTGGGTAAGAACGGTGCAGGCAAATCGACTATGCTTAAGATTATAGCCGGATTGCAGCAACCCACGTTTGGTACAGTATCGATTCCCAAGGAGACTACCATAGGTTATCTGCCGCAAGTTATGAAATTGGCCGATACCCGCACCGTGAGACAGGAGGCAGAGACAGCCTTTGAGGATATCCATAAGCTCAAGGCTGAGGTTGAGCGCCTGAATAACCAGATGGTGGAGCGCACTGACTATGAGAGTGAGGATTATCATGCTCTTATAGACCGGTTTACCCGTGAGAGCGAGCGCTTCCAGATGATGGGTGGCGGCAACTATCAGGCTGAGCTGGAACAGGCTCTGATTGGTTTGGGATTCCGCCGTGCAGACTTTGATAGGCCTACAAGTGAGTTCAGCGGCGGATGGAGAATGCGCATTGAACTGGCCAAAATACTGTTGCGTCATCCGGATGTGTTACTGCTTGACGAGCCTACAAACCACCTTGACATAGAGAGCATACAGTGGCTTGAGGATTTCCTTGCCAAACGATGTAACGCCGTTATTCTGGTCAGCCATGACCGTGCGTTCATAAACAATGTTACCACCCGCACTATAGAGATATCGTGTGGCGTGATATATGACTACAAGGTCAAGTATAATGAGTTTGTTGAGTTGCGTAAGGAACGCCGTGAGCAGCAGCTCAGCGCATACGAGAACCAGCAGAAGCAGATAGCCGATGCCAAAGAGTTTATAGAGCGTTTCCGGTATAAGCCCACTAAGGCCGTGCAGGTACAGAGCCGCATTAAGGCACTTGAGAAGATTGTACCCATTGAGATTGATGAGGTGGATAACAAGACCATGCGGCTTAAGTTTCCGCCAGCCATACGTAGTGGCAGCTATCCTGTTATCTGCGAGGACGTAGCCAAGAGTTATGGTGACCACTGCGTGTTCAGCGGAGTGAACCTGACCATAAAGCGCGGGGAGAAAGTGGCATTTGTAGGGCGCAATGGAGAGGGTAAGACCACACTGGTCAAATGCATCATGGGCGAGATACCGTTTGACGGCACACTTACCATAGGACATAATATACAGATAGGCTATTATGCGCAGAATCAGGCACAGTTGCTGGATGATGAGGTTACAGTACATGATACCATTGACAATGTGGCTACCGGTCCCATCCGTACCCGAATCAACGATATCCTGGGTGCATTCATGTTTGGTGGTGAGGCCGGCCAGAAGAAAGTCAAGGTGCTTTCCGGTGGTGAGCGCTCCCGGTTAGCCATGATACGCCTGCTGCTTACTCCCAATAACCTTCTCATATTGGATGAGCCTACCAATCATCTTGATATGGCATCCAAGGATGTGCTCAAGGAGGCCATACAGGCCTTTGACGGCACGGTGATAGTGGTCAGCCATGACCGTGAGTTCCTGGACGGACTGGTGAGCAAGGTCTATGAGTTCGCCGACGGAAAGGTGCTCGAGCATCTTGGCGGCATATATGACTTCCTTCAGAAGAAGGAGCTGGACAATCTTGCAGACATAGGCCGGATGAAAGGTGCTTCGGTGGAGCCGCTTCCTCAGGATAAGGCATCGGACGGGAAGGAGGATTATGAGGCCAGGAAAGAGCAGGAGCGTCGTAAACGTAAGATCCAAAAGAGGATTGATGACTGTGAGAAGGATGTGGAACGCATATCAAAAGAGATAAAGGATTTGGAGGATTGGCTGTCCACCCCCAGTGGAGCGCAAAATGCGGCTATGTACGAAGCTTACAGCAAGCTCAAGAATGACCTGTCCGAGGCTGAAAAGCGTTGGGAGGAGGCAATGACGGAAGGAGAGAGTTTATAACAAACATAATTATGAAGAAAGTAACTTTATTTACAATTGCATTAGCAGGAATGGCTATGATGTCATGTAATAACCCTAAGCAGGGTATCGGTATCAAGATGGAAAATCTTGATACAAGCGCTAAACCCGGAGATGATTTTTTTCAGTTTGCTGACGGCGGTTGGAATGCGGCTCATCCGCTTACTGACGAGTATGCAAGGTTCGGCAGCTTTGACCAGCTGGCCGAAGATAACCGCGAGCAGCTCAAGGGGCTGATTGACGGGATTGTCGCTGCTGACAACGTGCCGGGATCAAACGCCCAGAAGATTGCAGACCTTTATAAACTGGTGCTTGACACAGCCCGCCGTGACAGGGAGGGACTGGCTCCGCTCAAGCCCTGGATTGAGAAGATTGAGGCGGTGAAGGACCGCAGGGAGATTTTCCCGCTTATGGTTGAATTGGACCTGAACGGTCTGGCAGGTAATTATTTCGGAGGCGGTATAGGTGCCGATATGATGGACAGCAAGTCAAATCTGGTAAGCGTGGGTCAGGGTGGGCTCTCACTTGGAGAAAAAGAGTATTATCTGGACAATGATGATGCTACAACTGCCATCCGTGAGGCTTTCAAGAAGCATATTGTACGTATGTTTACTCTCTGCGGATTTGATGAAAAGACTGCTCAGAACAAGATGGAGGATGTGATGCTGATAGAGACCCGCATAGCAGAGAAGTCATACAGCGCAGTACAGCAGCGTGATCCCGCCGCCAACTATCACAAGATGTCGTTTGACCAGCTGAAGAAGGACTACAAGGGAATAGACTGGCAGATGTATTTTGACAAGCTGGGTATCGGTGACTGCGATTTTGTTGACGTCGGTCAGCCAGAACCTATCCATGAAGTTGAGGCCATCCTGGCCCAGGTCCCGGTTGAGGCCCATAAGTCATATATGGAGTGGCAGCTTATAGACCATTCCGCTTCACTTCTTACCCAGGAGCTTGATAAGGCAAACTTTGACTTCTACGGCAAGGTTATGAGCGGTCGTCAGGAGCAGCAGCCCTGGTGGAAGCGTGCCACATCAACCGTAAGCGGTGCACTGGGTGAGGCTATCGGACAGCTTTATGTGGAGAAGTACTTCCCGGCAGAGTCCAAGGAGCGTATGACCACTCTGGTCAAAAACCTCCAGATAGCTCTTGGCGAGCGTATTGACGCTCAGGACTGGATGAGCGACAGCACAAAAGCACGCGCTCATGAGAAACTGGACGCCTTCTATGTAAAGATAGGTTATCCCGACAAGTGGAAAGATTACTCAAAGCTGGAAATTGATCCATCCAAGAACCTGTTTGAGAACAATATCGCCATGACTAAGTTCTTCTGGCAGGATATGGTGGAACGCAAGTACAAGAAACCGGTTGACAACACCGAATGGTTCATGACTCCTCAGACTGTTAACGCTTACTACAACCCTACCACCAATGAGATTTGTTTCCCCGCCGGAATTTTGCAGTATCCGTTCTTTGACATGAGTGCCGATGATGCATTCAACTACGGTGCAATAGGTGTGGTGATAGGCCATGAGATGACCCACGGATTTGATGACCAGGGCCGTCAGTTTGACAAGGAGGGCAACTTTACTGACTGGTGGGCCGCAGGTGATGCCGACAAGTTCAAGGAGCACGTACAGGTGATAGTGGATCACTTTGACAACATCAAGGTTCTGCCGGACCTGAACGGTAACGGCTCTCTCACACTGGGTGAGAACATTGCTGACCATGGCGGCCTGATGATTGCATACCAGGCATTCAAGAACGCCACCAAGGACGCTCCATTGAAAACCGTTAACGGATATACCCCTGAACAGCGTTTCTTTATGGCGTATGCAGGCGTATGGGCCGGAAATATACGTGACGAGGAGATACGTAACCGCACCAAGAGTGATCCTCATGCATTGGGCCGCTGGCGTGTGAACGGCACACTGCCGCACATTGACGCATGGTATGAGGCCTTCGGCATCACTCCGGACAACAAGCTTTATCTGGCTCCCGATAAGAGAGCACGCATCTGGTAAGAGGTGTGGGCGCGTCGGCTGGAATAAAAGAGGACAATCTTGACCGGAACATAAGCCCCGGTCAGGATTTCTACCGTTTCAGTTGTGGAGGGTGGCTTGACGCAAATCCTCTGCCTGATGATTTCTCCAGCTATGGAACTTATGATGAACTGGCAGAGCAGAACCGCCTCCAGCTCAAGGAACTGATAGACGGCATCACGGCGCAGGACAATGCTCCCGGCAGTGATGCCGCCCGCATTGCAGACCTCTATAACCTTGTAATGGATTCAGAAAGCCGTGACAAGGACGGCATTAATCCCATGGTTCCTTATATGGAGCGTATCAGAGCAATAAGCAACACTGACGAGCTGCTGAACGCTATGCTGGAGCTTGACCCTTATGGGGTGACCGGATATTTTGATGTAGGTATCGGTCCTGACCTGAAGGACAGCAAGACAAATATCGTCGGTTTGAGTCAGGGCGGCCTTACACTCGGTGACAAGGAATACTATACTGACCGTGACAGACAGACTCAGAGTATAAGGAAAGCGTTCAAGAAACATGTGGTGCGGATGCTGATGCTTGCTGGTTATGACAAGCGGGAAGCAAACCGGCGGATGCGTATCATCTGGCGTATTGAGAAACGTCTGGCTAAAGCATCCCGAAATAATGTGCAGTTGCGTGATCCGGCTACTAACTATCATAAGTGGTCAATTGATGAACTATATCGGCATTTGCCTGGACTGGATTGGAGAAGTTTCTTCTGTAAAATGGGCCTGAATGAAGTGGATTGGGTTGATGTAGGGCAGCCTGAGTCAATAATGGAGGCAATCCGTGTGCTGAATGAGGAACCGCTTGACAACCAGAAGATCCTCATGGAATGGCAGATGCTGGACTCGAACGGGACCCGGTTAGGTCAGGATTTCGACGATGCTGATTTTGACTTCTACGGACGTACCCTCAGCGGACAGAAGGAACCCAAACCAATGTGGAAACGTGCCACATCGGCTGTGAACGGAACATTGGGCGATGCTATTGGACGCCTTTATGTAGAGAAATATTTTCCTGCAGGTGCCAAGGAACGCATGATAGATATGTTTCACAACCTGAAATCCGCGCTTGCACACCGTATCCGGGCTCAGGAGTGGATGAGTGATGAGAGCAAGCGTCTGGCTCTTGCGAAACTCGAGGCATTCAGGTTCAAGATAGGCTATCCCGACAAGTGGCGTGATTATTCAAGAATGGAGATTGATTCATCAAAATCCCTTTTTGAAAACAGTGCCTCCATCAGCCGTTATTTCTGGAACGATATGGTGGAGCGCAAGTTCAAGAAACCTGTTGACCAGACTGAATGGTATATGAATCCGCAGGAGATAAATGCTTATTATGATGTTTCTACCAATGAAATCTGCTTCCCTGCCGGAATACTCCAGTATCCGTTTTTCAGTATGGAAGCCGATGATGCATTCAATTACGGAGCCATAGGCACAATCATGGGACACGAGATGACCCATGGTTTTGATGACGAGGGTCGTCAGTTTGACAAGGACGGCAACATGAGCAACTGGTGGAACTCCGCTGATACACGTCGTTTCAATCGTCGTGTCAAAGTACTTTCAGACTGGTTTAACGCTATAGAGGTGCTGCCGGGCATCAAAGCTAACGGGAAGCTTACCTTGGGTGAAAATATAGCGGATCATGGCGGATTGACAATTTCTCTTGAAGCTTTCCGCGCGGTAAACAGGGATAATCCCGGTGTGAGTAAACTGGGATTCACTCCGCTGCAGCGTTTTTTCATAGCATACGCCTGTTCCTGGGCGGAGAACTGCCGGGACGAGATAGTGCTTCAGATGACAAAAAGCGACGAGCATTCTCTCAGCCGTCTCAGGGTTAACGGTACCTTGCCTCACATTGACGAGTGGTATGAGGCGTTCGGGATAACTGAGAGCGATGGGATGTATATTGAACCCGGAAAAAGAGCGCGCATCTGGTAACCGGAATGGAAACGAAAAAGAACATAGAACTGCTCTCGCCCGCCAGGAACCTGGAGTGCGGGATAGAAGCCATAAAGCACGGGGCTGATGCCGTATATATAGGTGCAGGACGTTTTGGTGCACGTCAGGCGGCCGGTAACAGTGTCAGGGATATAGCTGAGCTGGCACGTTTTGCACATTTTTACGGTGCTAAGGTCTATGTCACCGTTAATACCATACTCAAGGACAGTGAACTGGCGGATGCCGAAAAGCTTATCCGGGAACTATATGAGGCCGGGGCGGATGCGTTGTTGGTGCAGGATATGGCCGTGTTGCGCATGAAGCTGCCCCCTATTGCGCTTCATGCCAGCACCCAGTGTGATGTAAGGAGTGTAGAGAAGATCCGTTTTCTGGCCGGATGTGGATTTACCCGCGTGGTATTGGCACGTGAACTGTCGCTTGATGAGATCAGGTCCATTCATGAAGCCTGTCCTGATATAGAGTTGGAGTGTTTTGTGCACGGTGCCTTGTGTGTGAGCTACAGCGGTCAGTGCTATGCGTCGCAATACTGTTTCGGCCGTAGTGCCAACCGCGGAGAGTGTGCCCAGTTCTGCCGTCTTAAGTTTGACCTCGTCGATTCTGATGACAATGTCATAGTAAAGGACAAGCATCTGCTCTCGCTCCGTGACATGAACCGCATGGAGAGTCTGGAAGAACTCATGGATTCCGGGGTATGCTCGTTCAAGATAGAGGGCAGACTGAAGGATGTTTCCTATGTAAAGAATGTGACAGCCGCATACAGTCAGGCAGTAGATAGGATCATAGAGCATAGAAAGGAGTTCTGTCGTGCTTCCGTGGGACACAGTACAGTTATGTTCACACCCGATGTGGACAAAAGCTTCAACCGCGGATTTACAGACTATTTCCTTCACGGCCGCAAAGCCGATGTATGGTCATTCGGAACACCCAAATCAACAGGTGAGAAAATGGGAACGGTTAAGGAGACAGGCCGAGGATGGCTCTCTGTAGCCGGACTCAAGGCTTTCCGCAATGGTGACGGACTCTGTTTCTTCAATAGTGAAGGAGAACTTGAGGGATATCGTGTAAACCGTGTAGAGGGCGGCAGGATATTCCTGTTCCTTGAAGGTGTCAGGATGCCGGATGTCAATCCGGGAACTGTGGTATATCGCAACTATGATCAGGAGTTCGAGAAGGTGCTTGCCAGAGAATCGGCAGTAAGAAAGATATCCGTCGATATGCTATTTGAGGAGATTACGGACGGTTATCGGGTAAGCGTTACGGATGAGGACGGTATTACGGCCGCTGTTTTTTCAGACTGGAAGAAAGAGAATGCCCTCACCCCTCAGGAAAACAATATAAAGGCCCAGCTTTCCAAACTGGGAAACACCCGTTTTAATGTCCGGTCTGTTGAAGTCAGGATGGAGACGGAGCGTTTCATCCCCTCATCATTACTGTCTGATTTACGGAGACGGATGACAGAATCATTGGAGGCCTTAAGGATGAAATCATACGTGCGTCCTTCAGCAGGTGAGAAAGTTATCCCCGTTCCTGTTTATCCACAGGAAGAACTGACCTATTTGGGCAATGTCATGAATGATGAGGCTTACGCATTCTACCATGACCACGGTGTAGGGAAAATAGATCCTGCCTTTGAGAAATCAGTTCCGGGCAAGGCGGTTATTATGTTTTGTCGCCATTGTATAAGATATGCCATCGGACTGTGCCCCAAACAACATGATTCTGACTTGAAAGTCCGTGAGCCTCTATATCTGCGTCTTCAGGATGGCCGTTGTTTCCGCCTTCGTTTTGACTGTATGAACTGTAGGATGGAGGTTATCAGCTGTGATAAATGAAAGGATGGTTGAAATCCAACAAAAATTAACAGAATCTTATGTTTTGTCTTTAAATTGACTTACTTTTGCAATATTGATACGATTAACTTTTAACCTATATAGTACAATATGAAAAGATTTGGAAAGATTCTTGCTGTTGTCGCATTGGCAATGGTTTCGTACAGCTCTCATGCCGAGCTTGCTCCCCAGTGGTCAAAGGGTACAGTATTGTTGAATTTTGAAGCAGGTATTCAGCCTGTCGGGGGTGGAATATCCTTGGACTATGTCCTCTTTGATGATTGGTGGAAGGGTCATTTTACTGTTGGTGGTGAGTTTGATTTCAGTAAAGTGGCCAGACATACGAGAGCCACCGGAGGAACTCCTCGTGTTACTTATGGCCTTAACATCTCACCGGAATTCGAGGTGCATGCAACAGCAGGTGTCGGGTTCGGTGTTGAAAGATACAGTTATGACAATGTGACGGACAAGAATTCCTTCCTGTATCACAGTGAGTTCCTGGGTTTCCGTTATTTCTTTGTAGAAGGAGTCTCTGTAGTGTTTGAGGCAGGTTACAGCTACAAGTTCCCTGAAGTGCGTGCCGGTCTTTCACTGAAATTCTGATTTTTTAATCAGACTCTCAGATTAATTTCGTATAAAGGGACGGTTTTTCCGTCCCTTTCTTTATATTCGCACTATTATGAGAAAGATTGTATTTGCACTGCTTGCGGTTGTCTGTCTTGCCGGCCGCGCCGAGAGTATTCAGGTGAAAGTGTCAATGGACAACGCCATCCTAACCAACGGAGGATATTGGGAAGGATGGGGAACCAGTCTGTGCTGGTGGGCCAACCGCATAGGGTATAATGAGACCCTGACATCCAAATCGGCTGATTTGTTCTTTAACGCCAGGAACGGCCTCGGTCTGAACATTATGCGCTATAATGTGGGTGGCGGCGATGATCCTTCGCATCATCATATCACCCGTACAGACAGCGATGTCCCGGGATGGATGATAATAGACCCTGCCACCGGTGAGCGCAAATACGATTACGCTGCTGATACCCGTCAGCTCAACGTGGTGAAGGCAGCCCTCAAGGCAGCCGGTCAGGATGCCTACCTGGAGATATTCAGCAACTCACCGCCATACTTCATGACCAACAGCGGCTGTTCCACAGGTAACTTCAAGTCCGATGAGAACAACATCAAGGATGATGAGTATGATGATTTTGCAGAGTATATGGCTCATGTGGCCAACTATATGACGCGTGAGATGGGGCTCAAGGTCAAGAGCGTATCACCCATGAACGAGCCTAACACCAATTACTGGCCGGCCATGAACTACAAGCAGGAGGGTTGCCATATAGATGCCGGTGAGTCTCAGTCCAGACTTCTGGTTCTCACCAAACAGGCCTTGAACCGTTACGGCCTCAATGACATTATCCTGACCACGAGCGATGAAACCAATCCGGGTAAGCAGATAGAGGAAATCAGGACCTTGACTCCCGATGCCCGCGCCGCCATAGACCGCATCAGCGTGCATACCTACGGAGTTAACAGCATCCGTGAGATGGGTCAGCTGGCCAAGGATGAAAAAATCAATCTGTGGATGAGTGAGGTGGACGGCAACGGAACCGCAGGACAGAACGCGGGCGAGATGGGTGCCGGACTCTGGCTTGCCGAAAAGATAATATCGGATATCCAGGCACTTGAACCATCAGCCTGGGTGCTTTGGCAGGTAATAGACACACATATAAGTAAGGACGGTTACATGGGACGTAAGGATGGAGGCCCTCTGCGCACTCAAGGAGGTTACTGGGGTACGGCCTGTGCCAACCACGATACGGGAGATATACTGCTTACACAAAAATATTTCGCATTCGGACAGTTCAGCCGTTATATCCGTCCCGGCTCCACACTCATCAACTGCCCCACAGACCGCCGTTCCGGCTGCAAGGCGCTTGCCGCAATTGACAGGAAGAAAAAAACTCTAACGCTTGTGTGTACCAACGCAACCGCGGAACCAAAAGAAATAGAGATTAACACTGAAGGCCTTAAGTTAAAAGGCAAAGTACGTCAGATACGCACCAGCGGACAGTTTGCCAATGGTGAGCATTGGTCTGAATCAAAAGGGCCCAAGGTAAAAGGCTCAAGGCTGGATGTAACCCTAATCCCTAATTCAGTCACCACATTTGTGGTCAAATGTTCCTTATAAGGAAATTCACAAGCCTTTAGTCTTGGCTTCATTCCAGAGAGAATCCATCTCCTCAAGAGACATATCCTTGAGTTGACGGTTCTGGCTCAGTGCAGCCTCCTCAACATAGTTGAAACGACGGATGAACTTCTTGTTGGTGCGTTCCAGAGCATCATCCGGATGGATCTTGTATAGACGGGCTACGTTGATGATTGAGAACAGCAGGTCACCCAGTTCCTGCTCAGCTTTCTCCTTGTTATCGGTGCTGATTTCGGCATTCAGTTCAGCATACTCCTCACGGACCTTATCGAGAGCACCTTGTGGTGTATCCCAGTCAAAACCCACATGCGCGGCTTTCTCCTGAATGCGGAAAGCCTTGATTGTTGAGGGAAGGGCATCGGGCACACCGGCCAGCACACGTTTGTTGCCGCCTTTCTCCTTCAGTTTGAGCTGCTCCCAGTTCTGGAGAACTTGTTCTGCACCGTTCACATTGGTAGTGCCGTAAATGTGCGGGTGACGGTATATTAGCTTGTCACAGAGCCTGTCACAAACGTCCTTGATATCGTAATCACCCGTCTCACTGCCAATCTTTGCGTAGAACACCACATGCAGCAGGACATCGCCCAGCTCCTTGCAGATATCGGCCTTGCTGTCCTTCATTATGGCGTCACAGAGCTCATAAACCTCCTCTATCGTGTTCTGACGCAGCGAGTCATTGGTCTGTACACTGTCCCACGGGCATTTCTCCCTGAGTTCATCCATAATGTCAAGCAGGCGGCCGAAAGCCTGCATCTTCTCCTCTCTTGTATGCATAATCTCCAATTGACAGAATTGACGCAAAGTTAGTTCTTTTCCTTTTTTATTCCTTCAATGTTTGTTTTTTCCTGCCTTGCAATAGAGAAAACATCGGCCAATTAAACAGGCAATGGTAAAATAGTAGGATTAATTAGTGCCGAACAGGAAAAAACAGTATGTTTGTAATACGGAAACATTGCAGTACAGTCAATTGTATGATTTTTTCAAAACTGGCATATAAACTTGCATGTATTGTGGTAGCTGTTGTAACTGCTTCATGCAGTGACAATAACAATCTTAATTATTTGGAGCGGCTGATAGAGACCAATCCTGCCCAGGCCGACACGCTGTTCAGGACTTTCCCTGTTCCTGAGAGCAAGAGCCAGAGGGCTTGGTATGCCGTCCTGAAGACACAGACTGACTACAAGTGTTACAAGCCTGTGATCAGTGACAGCCTTATCCTGACCGCCACGGACTACTACGGAACCCCGTACAATGCCCCGAAGAAACGCCGCTACCGTGCCGCAATGGCCTGGTACACCTTGGGTTGCGTATATACTGTAGCTCAGGATGACGTGAATGCAATCGAGGCCTACCTGAACGCCAAGAACCTGTTCCCCGACACCTTGATACGGTATTATGCCTTGATGGAACAGAATCTGGGAGTCAGATTCGTTTCTAAGGAAATGAATGCAGAAGGTCTGAAATATCTGACAAGTTCAAAAAAACACTCGGAACAGCTTTCAGACTCTGCTATGATTGCCTATGCCTCATTTCAGATAGGTCATACTAAGATGAAAGAATTGGATTATCTGGCAGCAGACAGCATTTTGACTCCTTTATTGAATAACAGTTGGCTCTCACCCTTTTGGAGGAAAGAGATTTATTTGTATTTCTCAAGAATATCCACATTCTATAAAAAGGATTACTCCGAATCACTCTATTATCTTGATTTGTGTCTGTCTGATGGATTGGAAAAAGGCGCTGCCTACAATATGAAGGGTATTGATTTCTACTATATGAATAATCTTGACTCCGCTTTCTACTATTTGTATAAGTCCTTAAAATGTAAGAATGGCATAAGCATCTTATATTCAAATTATTCATTTTTGGCAGAATCATATATGGCTTGTGGGATGGGAGACAGTTCCCTATATTACACATCGCTGATGGACAATGCCGTTGATTCAATCTATAGGTTGAAGAATCAGGAAGAGGTTATTTCCAAACTGATGGCCAATAATGAGAAAGTAAGGCATTCGTACGCGGTGAGGCATTATATCCTTGTATCTGCCGCTTTTATTTTGCTGATAACAGTCATGCTATACATTATTATAGCCATGAAAACAAGACACAAAAAGAATGTTGACTATTTTACCGGCCAGATTGATAATCTGGAAAGACGAAACAGGAACGAAGCTATTGAGGCTCTTTTCAGGTTATATGAGTCATGTACCAATGAATTCCGGAAAAACACATCCCCGGATGTGATAGATTCATTCATAAAAAACAGGAATCTTTCATCCCATGAAGCGGCAAGGGTAAAACATGAGATTAACATGTGTTACCAGCCGTTCTTGGCCGAGATGTCAAAAATATGCCCTGCCTTGTCCAGAACCGAGAGGGAGTTCTGCCTTTTGAACCTGATGGGTGTCAGTTCCCAGAACTATTCAGTCTTGTTCAACAAAAGCTACTCAACTGCATCGAGTGTAAAATCCCATATAAAATCAAAAATGGACAAGGAGCTGTTTGAAAAGTTCTTTTGAACACTTTTTCATTATTCCATTCTTGACATTTCTAAATAACTGTACATTATCTGATTGACAGTTTATATCAGCCTTTTTCAGCAATTCAGTTTTAGCTTTTCAGCATTTTTCAGCATAAAATCGTTTGTGTTCTGTCCGCATACCCTTTCCTTTGCGACATTAATAACAAACATGTGATATTATGAGTCATGCTGATTTCTTCCTGTTTCAATTGTCCTTGCCATGTACAAGGCTCTTGTCTAAAAAACTGATTCCTGTGATAAGATCATCACCTGTGGTAAGATCATCAGATGATAAAGAAGTTTGTGATGGTTTGCTTTCTCATATCTTATAATTATTAAGACTCAGTTTCCGTTCCAGTCTTCCTCTTTCCTTGTTGTTAGAAAAATTCTAAATCGAAAGGATATGGTTCAAAAAAAATTATACAAATGTTTTTTTTTCAGCAAGTTATGATTATATTTGCTCGCAATACTAGAAGAATAGTCCTAAACTTTCTGAGTAATTTATGACGTGTTGTAGGTGTGGGATTTGTTTCCAGTACAAAACTATACAGATATAGATATAGGTATTTGATTGACCAACTATTAATTAAATTGTCTTATGAATAGAAAATCATTCTTATCAGTAATTGTCTTGGTTCTAGCTATTCCTTTTGCTTTTTGTTCTTGTAGGGAAGAAGAGGAATCAGAGTATGTTTCCGAAATCGGAACTTGGAATCTTACGGATGTGGAATATTACTATGACGGAAAGCTTCTGGATTACAAGGATTTCACAATAGGAGTATGGTCTACATCCCAGAGAATAGATTGTATTTTCTATGTATCTCATGGAGGATTTATCCTGAATGAAGACGGAACTGGAAAAGCTTTTGGCCTGGGTGAGTTCGAGACAGATGAATTTGATATCACCTATAAAAAAGACGGTAATATAATTCGTATCAGCTTTATGAATAACGGAAGAGAGGTAACCGGCGAATTGATTTTTGAAAACAAACAGTTGAGAAGCTCCGGTGAGCATTCTGACATATACGGATGGTCTCCCGATAAGTCGGATGAGGTGCGTGGTGCAGATGGAAACGGTACTCACAATCTTGAAATAATACAAATCTATACAAAGAAGCAATGAGTATGAAACATTCATTTTTCCTTGATTTTGCAATTCTTACAGTTACATCTTTTGCTTTGATGGCTTGTGTACATGATGGTGATGACACCATTGAAAAGAATTAGCCGGTAGTATCCCAGAGGGTATTGAAGCGTTATGATTTGAGTATAACTGATTTGGATAGTCTGAACTGGACAATCACCTATCCATAGTTCGGTATTGACATAAGCTGAAGAGGTCCTGAAGACTGTCCTCCCTTTCTTTGACCACAGAGTAAATATTATTATCCTGTTGTTGCACCTACGCAGAAAATGATAGATAAACGTATAAATTATATCACTAGTGTCCAAAGAAAATCTTTTAACACTAGTGTATTGAAAAAAAGCAAAAAAAAACAGATAATATGAATAACAGGAAATTGATATTTTCATTGGCAAGTTCGTTCCTGCTAATGTGGATTATGGCTAATAAGGTTATGGGAGCAGATAGTCCTGGAGTTGTTATAAACACGGTTCAGGCTTCACCCATAGAGGGGGAATGGCGTCTGTCATCATACAGGTATTTCTATGACGGCAAGGAGATAAACCTTTCGGACTCAGTTGTGGGAATATGGAGGAGTGAAGGCAACTCATACTACTACCACACTCAAGGCAGTTTCAATTTCGGAAGTGACGGTAAGGGCGTGATAAATGGTGTGGGTGAGAACCATAAGGATGTTTTTCAGTTCACTTACTCTGAGACAGAGAAAGGAATATCAGTGTTAGTGAACGGCAGGAACCTTGTGTTCACTAATGAAGGGGGAAATCTTGTGAACAGGACGGTGATTAGCGGCATATACGGTTGGTCAGCCAAGCCATCCAAACCGGGTGACACCTCGAGTCCTAATGGTGTGGACGGAAAGAGTGACCACAGGATTGAGGTGGTGGCAAGTCTGTCAAGAAAGTGAAAACAGAGAGTTTGTGTACAC
>R27__coassemble_841_pt1 | contig 16485 bp, 12 predicted proteins | sample R27__metabat2_high_PE_044 | metagenome-assembled genome bin R27 | reverse complement strand
CAACATCTTGTTCTTCTGGAACAGAGCGATTGCATCGGGAGTGGTAGGCATGTTGGCACCCTCGGTTACGCAGTAGCAACCGTTTGCCACCAGCTTCTCGGCATCCTTGAGCTCAATCTCGTTCTGGGTAGCGCAAGGCATGGCGATGTCGCACTTGACGCCCCAGGGACGCTCGCCCTCAAAGTACTGTGCGTTAGGATACTGCTTTACATACTCCTTGATACGGCCGCGGATAACGTTCTTGAGGTTCTTTACGTATGCTATCTTCTCCTCGGTCATGCCCTCGGGATCATAGATGTAACCGTTTGAATCAGAGAAAGTAACAACCTTGGCACCCAGACGCATTGCCTTCTCGGCAGCATACTGTGCCACGTTACCTGAACCTGATATAACTACTGTCTGACCCTGGAAGCTCTTGCCGCGTGTGGCAAGCATGTCCTGAGCAAAGTAGCAGGCACCGTAACCGGTTGCCTCGGGACGCAACAGGCTACCGCCCCAGCACTGGCCCTTACCTGTATAAGTTCCGGTCCACTCGTTCTTGAGCTTCTTGTACTGACCGAACATGAAACCAACCTCACGGCCGCCTACACCTATATCACCAGCGGGAACGTCGGTGTCAGGACCGATATGACGATAAAGCTCGTTGATGAAGCTCTGGCAGAAACGCATCACCTCGGCATCGGACTTGCCGCGCGGGCTGAAGTCTGAACCACCCTTGGCACCACCCATAGGCAGTGTGGTAAGGCTGTTCTTGAAAGTCTGCTCAAAAGCGAGGAACTTCATTATGCTCAGGTTAACGCTTGAGTGGAAACGTACGCCGCCTTTGTACGGGCCGATGGCGCTGTTCATCTGAACGCGGAAACCGCGGTTTACATGAATCTCACCTTTGTCATCCATCCAGGGAACACGGAACATGATAACTCTCTCGGGCTCAACGATACGCTCCATGATCTTCTGATCCAGGAGGTAAGGGTTCTGAAGGATATAGGGAGCAACGCTCTCTACAACCTCACTAACTGCCTGATGGAATTCCTTCTCACCGGGATTCTTGGCTATAAGCTCAGCCATGAACTTGTCAACGTAATTCTTTACTTGCTTATCCATAATGAAATATTTTGTTTATTTTGAGAATTTGTCATCAAAAACAGCTTGCAAAGTTACTATTTGTCATCAAAACCTGCAAAGATTACGCAAAATATTTCACAAAAATTATGCTAAAAAGTCAGAAAGATATGCATAAACCGAAAAAAATGCCATTGTTTGCACCAATTTGAACATAAATATGCAAACAACGTCACCTTTGGTATGCATTTTGTCAGGACATGAAAGAGGATGTTAAAAAGAGGACCGGCGCAAGCCAGCTGGCTGCACCCGGTCCTCAAGTTTTTGTAATCGTCAGGCTCCCGTCAGGACGGTCAGGTTAAAAAGAGAGGCTGTCACGAACAGTATATGGACCACCACCGGTTCAGGCCCTTTTTTTAACCGGATTTTTACCGCTCTACCCATAGTCTACCCATAGGGTTGCCATAGGGTAGCCATAGGGTAGCCATACTCTTGACTATGCCTGGAGTATGGCATGAAGCTGCCTGGAAGCAGAGTGATCGCTGCCTTTCAACTAAATTGCGTGACCGCAATTGTATCATTTTATCTTTAAAGCTGCGCTTTGAAGATAGGCTGCGCCTCGGGATAAAAAATGAGTTCACTCCTTTTTTCTCCTCTCGGCTTGCACTATCTTGTAACTGGAGCAGCCGGATTCATCGGCTCAAAACTGGCTTACCGGCTGGCTCAGCGCGGTGATGAGGTAGTTGGACTGGATAACATCAATGATTATTACGATGTACGCCTTAAGTTGGGACGATTGGAGCAGTGCGGGATTCACTCGCACAGCGGCCGTTACATTGACGGATCAATACGCGAGAGCACCCTGTTCGCCAATTACCGCTTTATAAAGATGGACCTGGCCGACCGCGGTCAGATGACAGAGTTCTTCCAGCAGGAGAAGTTTGACGTTGTGGTCAACCTGGCCGCACAGGCCGGAGTCCGATACTCCATCACAAACCCCTACGCCTATCTGGACAGCAACCTGGTGGGATTCATGAATGTGCTGGAGTGCTGCCGCCACAACGGTGTCAAGTATCTGGTATATGCATCGTCATCATCGGTCTACGGAATGAATGACAAGGTTCCGTTCAGCGAGGATGACCGCGTGGATAATCCCGTGAGCCTGTACGCCGCCACCAAGAAGGCCAACGAGCTTATGGCCCACTCCTACAGCAAGCTGTACGGCCTGCCCACCACAGGACTCCGCTTCTTTACAGTATATGGCCCCTGGGGACGTCCCGATATGGCACCCATGCTCTTTGCCACAGCCATCAGCAAGGGTGAGCCCATCAAGGTGTTCAACAACGGCAACCTGAGCCGCGACTTCACCTATATAGATGATATAGTGGAGGGCACCATCCAGGTTATAGACCATCAGCCAAAAGCCGATGAGTGCCCCAACAACGTTCCATGGAAGGTATATAATATAGGTTGCTCCAACCCCGTCCAACTGATGGATTTCATCAACGAGATTGAGAGCGCCCTGGGCGTAGAGGCCAAAAAGATTTTCCTGCCCATGCAGCAGGGCGATGTGCTTAAGACCTATGCCGATACCTCCAAACTGGAAAAGGAGTGCGGCTACAAGCCCTCCACCTCACTCCACGACGGTATAGGCAAATTCATAGAGTGGTTCAAATCAGACCTCAACCCCCTAAAACAGAACCAATAACCATTAACCAACAACCATTATGAGTAAGTATGTATGTGAAGTCTGCGGCTACGAGTATGATCCCGCAGTTGGTGATCCTGACAACGGAATAGCCGCCGGCACCCCGTTTGAAGAACTCCCAGAGGATTGGGTATGCCCAATATGCGGAGTAGGTAAAGACCAGTTCTCAAAAGCTTGAGATCTCACCTCTAAGGTTGAGCTCAAGACGGCGCTTGACCTCAGCGTTATCGGATGTAGAGCCCATGAGGCAGAACAGTTTGGCCAGAGCGGCCTCGGTTGTGAGGTCGCGGCCGGATACTACGCCAGCGTCACGCAGGGCGCGGCCTGTGGCGTAGATGTCCATATTGACTGTACCCGCCAGACACTGAGTTACGTTGAGCAGGATCTTGCCCATGGCCGATGATTCCCGCACTATATCCACGAACCAATCCTTTGAGATGGCGTTGCCGGAACCATACGTTTCAATTATGACGGCACACGTATCGGAACCCAGAAGGATATCACGCACCACCTGCGGCGTGATTCCCGGATGAACCTTAAGGATCGACACGCGCGTATCAAGCGTAGTGTTTATGCTTAGCCGTGCCTGTGACGGGCTCAGTATATGCTTGTCGTTATATATAATGTCTATTCCGGCTGTGGCCAGCGGCGGATAGTTGGGCGAGCGGAACGCGTGGAAAGATGTGGAGTCAGCCTTGGTACTGCGGTTGCCGCGCAGCAGCTGGGAGTTGAAGAATATGCACACTTCCGGAACTACGGCGCTGCCATCAGGATTCTTGGCCACGGCTATCTCCACTGATGAGATGAGGTTCTCCTTACCGTCAGTGCGGGGACGGCCCACAGGCAGCTGACTGCCTGTAAATATGACAGGCTTGGAGAGATTCTCCAGCATAAAACTAAGGGCCGATGCCGAATAGGCCATCGTGTCAGTGCCGTGAAGGATAACAAATCCGTCATACTCATCATAGCGGTCAAGTATGATCTCAGCCAGACGCACCCAGAGCGCGGGCTCCACATCGGATGAATCAATCAAAGGCGAGAAAGTGACGTGATCTATCCTGCAAGTGAACTTACCCAGTTCCGGCACGAACTCCATCAACCCGTCAAAATCAAACGGGGTAAGCGCACCGCGGCTGTCCTCTTTCATACCTATGGTGCCGCCGGTATAGATAAGCAGAACTGATGAGTCTTCAGTCTCCATTGGTTGGAAAAACAGCTATGCACTCCATCTCGACAAGCCATCCGGGACGACACACAGGTGCCTGGACTATGATCCGCGGACAATGGGGGAACCTCTCATCAAACATACGGTTCACGACAGCGTAGTCAGCCGTATCACGCAGATATACAATCATCGGGGCCACCTCACTGAAACCGCAACCGGCCTCAGCGAGAAGGACCTCCACATTCTCGATCATACGCCCGGTCTGGCGAACGATATCACCCTCATGCAGAATCTTTCCCTTGTTGTCGATGCTGGCAGTACCTGAGATATACACATACCTGCGGTCAGAACGCTCCACAACCGTCCCCCGCTCAAACCGTACGCCATACTGGGAGGTGCGGTTCAGATGACTCTCTCCGTAGAGATATTTCACGGTTATTCCGGAACCCGATACGGCCACCGCATCAAGCATGACCCTGTTATGATGGTTCTCCATACGCCCCTCAATACCGGTACTGGCTATAAAATGGTTATCCGGGGTAAGTCCGTGGAGGTCAAACACAGTGTTACGGCCATCCACCACCCCTTTGTAATTCACATCTATATCCTGAACGAAGAGCCAGGTTCGCACACAGTTCTCCTCAAGGGTAAGTCCCTGAGCCTCAAGTTCCGAGCTCAAATCACTGAGCAGGGAGACCGTCTGGCTGTAAGAACCGTCACGGTCAGATAGTCCGCCTGTGTACCAGTACTCATCGACACCTCCCTCCGAGACTTTATACATCCTGTCATTAACCCGGCACGAAACCGCCCCTTTCCGGCACCACACCATCGCTCCTGCCTTGGTTCCGTTAAGAGGAGCCTGTCCTATGATAGAGACCGGGCAGCCGAAGTCAAAGCGTTCCCTAAGCATGACAGACTGGTTGGCGGGATCACTCAGGAAGAAACGGATCATAACAGGAGAGCCTTCAGCCGTAATGAGCTTACGGATATTGTCAACCAGCAACTCAAGCTGTACCTCAAAAGGCTCTAAAGCGTCAGTAGGTGTAAGCACGGAGAATGACTCCGTATGACCCGCTCCTCCGTCCGGCTGACATCTTCCGGTTCGTATCAAGATTTCCCTTTCTGTTAACGAAGTATAAAGCATCAGCTTTAGAATTTCCGCGAATATAGCGTTTTTCGGGCTATAAACTTTGACAAATGACGCAAAAAGAATAATTTTGGCATCCCTTAACGGCAAATAATCATTTATAAGTATGAAAAAGATATTCATCATTGCTTTGTCAGCACTTGTATGTGCTGGAGTTTCAGCTCAGGACGAGAATAAGGATGCGCCCAAGGGCTATGTATTCACGACTGTTGATTCACTGGCCATCACTCCTGTTAAGGATCAGGCCAATTCAGGCACATGCTGGTCATTCTCATCAATCGGATTCTTTGAGTCCGAGTTGCTCCGTCTGGGCAAGGGAGAGCATGATCTGGCCGAGATGTTCGTGGTTCATAAGACTATGGAGGACCGCGCAAAGGCTGCAGTACGCCTTCACGGTGACATTGAGTTCGCTCAGGGCGGTAGTTTCTATGACGTAGTATATTGCTGGAAGAACTACGGAATGGTCCCTCAGGAGGTTATGCCCGGAATAATGTACAAGAGTGACCGCATCAACCATACCGAGCTCACCGCTGTGGCCAAGGCTTACGTGGACGCATTGGCCAAGGGCAGCCTCAAGAAACTGACCGATGTATGGCAGAAAGGGTTCTCCGGAATATATGATGCTTATATAGGCGAGTGCCCCGAGAAATTCACTTACAACGGCAAGGAGTACACTCCACAGTCATACGCTCAGTCACTGGGCCTCAATATGGATGACTATGTTTCCCTGACATCATACACTCACCACCCTTTCTATGAGCAGTTTGTGATTGAGATCCAGGACAACTGGCGCTGGGGACTCTCCTACAACCTGCCGCTTGACGAGTTCATGGCCGTGATGCACAACGCCATCAAGACCGGCTACACATTCGCATGGGGTGCCGATGTGTCCGAGACAGGATTCCTGCGTTCCAAGCCCGCCGTTTGCGTAATCCCATCGGATGATGACAAGGAGAACAATATACTGCGTGAACCCGGTGAGGAGAAGGAAATCACCCAGGAACTGCGTCAGGAGGGTTATGACAACTGGGAAACCACCGATGACCACGGGATGCAGATATTCGGTATAGCCAAGGACCAGAATGGCAAGGAGTACTTCATGGTCAAGAACTCATGGAACACCACAGCCGGCAACAACGGTATATGGTACGCAAGCGATGCATACGTGGCTTACAAGACCATGAACATCCTGGTCCATAAGGATGCCCTGCCCAAGGATATCAGGAAGAAGCTTGGCATAAAGTAAACGTTTGAGGTTAACATAAAGATGTCATGACGGCAGAGGCTTATTCACACGCCTCTGCCGTCTCTTTTTACGCACATAACGGAAAAAAGTAATGAGAGACAGGTTTCCCGCATAATGTATAATAAATATAAAATACTCACTTTTAATTACGCGCACCTCTTGATAAAAAGAAAAGCGTTCCATATATTTGCAGTTTGGAATAAACCGGACTCTCACATGCCTCCAAGCTGTTTTTCCCGGAAGCATGAAAGTCCACCTATAACACTCAATATGAATAAAAAAGTAGAAAATAACATAAATAATGAACTTCAGATGGAACTATCAGCCTCCCACACAAGAGCTTTCCGAGGAAGCCAGTGAGCTGTCAAGAGCCACGGGAATAAGCCCCATACTCTGCCGACTGCTCATACAGAGAGGCATAAGAAGTAAAGCCGAAGTACAGAAATTCTTCAATCCGCAGCTGAACGAGCTGCTTGACCCTTGGCTCATGGAGGACATGGACAAGGCTGTGGCACGTATTAACAGAGCGATTGAGCGTGGAGAACGCATTCTGGTTTACGGCGATTATGACGTGGACGGCACCACTGCCGTAGCGTTGGTATATAATTTCCTCAAAAGGGATTACGACAATCTGGATTACTACATTCCGGACCGTTACAACGAGGGTTACGGAGTGTCGGAGCAAGGTGTGGATTACGCCTATGAGACTGGCGTCAAGCTGGTAATCGTGCTTGACTGCGGCATAAAGGCCATTCAGGAAATCAAGTACGCCAAGGATAAAGGCATTGATTTCATTGTCTGTGACCATCATGTGCCCGATGACGAGCTGCCGCAGGCTGTGGCCATCCTGAATGCCAAGCGTTTTGACTCCACATATCCTTTCAAGCATCTTTCCGGATGCGGCGTGGGATTCAAATTCATGCAGGCATACGCCCTTGACAACGGCATACCTTTCAGCGAGCTGCTGCCCAGTCTGGACCTTGTGGCCGTGAGCACCGCATCGGACATAGTGCCCATAATGGGCGAGAACCGTGTGCTGACCCATTACGGTCTGGAGCAGCTCAACACCAAACCGTGCACGGGTCTTAAAGCCATCATTCAGGTATGCAAGCTGGGTGACAAGAATCTGACCATTAACGATATTGTGTTCAAGATAGGTCCGCGCCTCAATGCTGCGGGACGCATGAGCAGCGGAAAGAAAGCCGTGGACCTGCTTGTGGAGAAGGACTATCAGCATGCACTTGAACTGGCTGCACGCATAGACCAGGAGAACGATGACCGCAAGAAGGACGACAAGGAGATAACCGAAGAGGCCAATGTCATAGTAAAAAACCTCCAGCACAGAGGAGACATGCACTCCATAGTTCTCTACAACGAGAATTGGAAACGGGGTGTGATAGGCATTGTGGCCTCCCGTCTGACGGAAGTGTTCTACAAACCGGCCGTTGTGTTGACCAAGACCGGGAATATGGCCACAGGCTCTGCCCGCTCAGTATCGGGATTTGATGTCTATAAGGCCATAGAGAGCTGCAAAGACCTTCTGGAGAACTTCGGGGGACACACATACGCCGCAGGCCTTTCGCTCAGGGTGGAGAATGTCGAGGAGTTCAAACGCCGTTTTGAGGAGTATGTGGCACTGCATATTGAACCGGATCAGACCGAAGCCACTATCGACATAGATGCCGAACTGGACTTCAAGGACATAACACCCAAGTTCTTCAAGGACCTCAGGAAATTCCAGCCATTCGGACCGGATAACGAAAAACCCATCTTCTCCACAAGGAACGTCTATGACTATGGCACCAGCAAGGTGGTGGGCCGGGGACACGAGCACATCAAGCTGGAGCTCATAGACAGCAAGAGCGGACATCCTCTCAACGGTATAGCATTCGGACAGAGTGAGCACGAGAAATACATCAAGACCAAACGGTCATTCGATATATGCTATTCCATTGAGGAGAACAACTTCAAGGCTGGGGATATTCTGCTTCAGATAGAGAGTATCAAACCTAACCAGCCTGACACCAAAGCGTAAGGGTAACCGGACTATGACATACCGCGAGATACTGAAACACTATTGGGGCTATGACAGTTTCCGCGGTGTGCAGGAACAGATTATTGAAAGCATAGGCAGCGGCCGTGACACCCTGGGACTCATGCCCACCGGAGGAGGGAAGAGTATCACGTTTCAGGTTCCGGCTCTCTCCAGGGAAGGGGTATGCCTTGTGATCTCACCGCTCATTGCCCTGATGAAGGACCAGGTCCGCATATTGAGGAACAACGGCGTAAAGGCCGCCTCCATCCAGACAGGCATGAGCCGTGAGGAGATAATCACAGTCATGGAGAACTGCATATTCGGAGGTTACAAGTTCCTGTACATATCGCCTGAACGGCTATCGTCGGAACTCTTCAGGACCAAGCTCAAGCACCTCCGGATCAATCTCATCACGGTTGATGAATCCCACTGCATTTCCCAATGGGGATATGATTTCCGCCCGTCATACCTCCAGATAGCAGAGATACGCAAGATGCTTCCGGGAGTACCGGTACTCGCACTCACCGCCACAGCAACACCCCGTGTGGCCGATGACATTCAGGATAAGCTGGGATTCGAACGGAAGAATGTCATAACCATGAGTTTCTACCGGGAGAATCTTTCATACGTAGTCCGGTCCACTGACAACAAGCTGGAGGAGCTCCGCCACATTCTGGACAAGGTTCCAGGCTCCGGCATAGTTTACGTCAGTAACAGACGGAAGACCAAGGAGGTGTCTGACTGGCTGAACGCTCATCACATACCATCGGTGTTCTATCATGCCGGTTTAGACCCCATACTCAAGGACGAGCGGCAGAAAGCGTGGACTGAGGGCCGTTACCGCATAGTAGTGGCCACTAACGCATTCGGTATGGGAATAGACAAGCCGGACGTCAGGACAGTGGTCCACATGGATATCCCCAACTCCATAGAGGCCTACTATCAGGAGGCCGGACGGGCCGGACGTGACGGGAAACGTTCCTACGCCGTCCTTCTTCACTCGCCCGGTGACAAAAGGACCATTGCAAAACGTATATCGGACAATTTTCCCAAGGAGCAGTTCATCAGGGATGTCTATGAGAAGCTGGCATTCTGGCATGAGATGGCGGTCGGTGACGGTCAAGGTTGCTCATTCGACTTCTCTCTCGGTGAGTTCTGCCAGCATTTCTCACTTCCGGCTATACCCACTGACAGTGCCCTGCGCATCCTCACCCGGCTGGGTTACATAGAATACTCTGAGGATACGGATTTCTCCGCCAGAATCCTTTTCACGGCATCACGTGACGAGCTGTACCTCATTCACCAGGACAGGCTCACTGAACAGGTAATGAATGTCATCCTGCGTCATTACAGCGGAATCTTCACTGATTACTCATTCATTGACGAGCAGTACATCTGCACCCTTACGGGTATTGACCGCCATACGCTATACACAACACTCACCAATCTGCAGAGCCAGGGAGTGGTCCGATATGTCCCTGAACGCAGGACTCCGCTCATAACATGGACCAGGGCACGTGTGGACAAGGAGATGCTCTGGTTTGACCCTGAAGTCTATAGTGCCCGCCGTGAGGAATTCAAGAAGCGCACAGGAGCAATGATGGAGTATGTGACCCGCACCACAGGATGCCGTAGCGCCATGTTGCTCAGATACTTTGGAGAACATCAGGAAGAGCCCTGCGGATGCTGTGACCTGTGTCTTGAGAAAACCTCCGCCGGCATGACACGCGCAGAAGAAACCCGGATTGCCCGTTCACTGTCCGAGTGCCTTGAGCAGCACACTGACCCCCGTGAGGTATACTCCCTGCCCTACTCCAGGGAGAAGATTGACACGGTTCTCCGCACCCTGGCCGATGAAGGTATAGTGAAAATAGAAAACGGAAACATTATTGTCTATGATGATAAAAACAGAAGAGATAAGAGAGCTTGACAGCAAGACCCTGGATTTCATCCTGGTAGCGGGACCCTGCAGCGCTGAATCAGAGCAGCAGGTTCTCGATTGCGCCCGCTCACTCTCCGCCATGGGAGTCCGCAATTTCCGGGCAGGAGCCTGGAAGCCACGTACCCGGCCGGGTAATTTTGAAGGATGGGGGGAAAAGGCTCTCGAATGGCTCAGGACGGTCAAGTCAGAGACTGGAATGAACGTTATGACCGAGGTGGCCAACGCCCGTCATGTGGAATCTGCCCTCAAAGCCGGAATAGACATGTTCTGGATAGGGGCACGCACCACCACCAGTCCCTTCGCTGTACAAGAGATAGCTGATTCCCTAAGGGGTGTCAATATCCCCGTGATGGTCAAGAACCCCATCAACACCGAGCTGGAACTGTGGATAGGAGCGTTTGAAAGGCTTTACGGAGCTGGACTTACCCGCCTGGCAGCCATACATCGCGGATTCAGCGTTCATGATGAAAGGCTGTACCGTTACTCCCCCCAATGGCAGATTCCGGTAGAGCTGCGCCGTCGCATCCCCGGACTGACCATCCTGTGTGACCCAAGCCACATCGCCGGAAACAGCAGCCTGGTGCCGCCATTGGCCCGAAAGGCCCTCGACATGAAAGCTGACGGACTCTTCATTGAGGTTCATAATGATCCGGAACACGCGCTGAGTGACTCCGCACAGCAGATCACCCCTGCCCGGCTCAAGGAGCTTCTCCCCACTCTATCGTTACACAGGGACACAGTGAAGGAGGACCTGGAGATACTCAAGCCCTACAGGGAGAACATAGAGCAGACTGACCTCAGGATAGTGGAGCTGGTAGCGGCCCGACTCAGGGCTTCGGACAAGGTGGGCGATATGAAGCGTCTGCTCAATCTTGCCGTACTTCAGCCGGAACGGTACAAGTCATTGGCCGATGACATGATTGAGGAAGGAAAAAAATACGGGTTGGACGAGGATTTCGTGCGTGCCCTGTTTGAGATACTTCACACTGAGAGCATAAAACATCAACTGGAAAACAATAACCTTTAAATAACTATGAAAAAGAATCTGATCATTATTCTGACAGCCGTAGTTCTGGCATTCTCCTCATGTAAGAAGGAGCCTGTGAGAGTAGCTTGCGTAGGGGACAGCATAACATACGGTCATGGAATCAAAGACCGTCTTCACGACGCCTATCCCGGTGTCCTCTCCTCCATGCTGGGTGATAAATATGATGTCCGCAATTTCGGAGTGAGCGGCACCACCACCATGACTGGGACGGATATGCCCTACATGAACGAGCAGGCTTACAAGGATGCTCTGGAGTTCAACCCCCAGATAGTGACCATCAAGTTAGGCACCAATGACAGCAAGCCCTACAACTGGAAGGAGAGCGGGCACTTCAAGCAGGACCTCAAGACTCTGATAGCATCTTTCCGTGCCCTGCCCTCCAAACCGAAGATCTGGCTCTGCCTTCCTGTACCGGCTATGGGTAATGCATGGAACATCAATGACAGCGTCATATATAATGGAGTGATTCCCTACATCAGGGAAGTGGCTCAGGAGGAGGACCTTCCGCTCATTGACCTCAACACCCCGTTCCAGGGCAAGCGTCAGTATTTCCCTGACACCATCCATCCCAATGAGGAGGGTGAGAAAAAGATTGCGGAAATCATATTTGACAACGTGTTCACAAGGAAGAAATAACAGGATAACTAACAGCTGACAGACAAAACAACAATGGATCCAATTCTGAAAATAGAGAACGTGTCCAAGACATACACCGGGCACAAGGCTCTTGACGATGTGTCAATGGAAGTCCCGCGCGGCTCCATATACGGTCTTTTGGGCCCCAACGGAGCAGGCAAGACCACACTAATCCGCGTGGTGAACCACATGACCATCCCTGACTGCGGAAAGGTATGGTTCGAGAATCATGAGATAACTGCCGATGATATCTACCAGATAGGTTACATGCCCGAGGAGCGCGGACTCTACAAGAAAATGAAGGTAGGTGAACAGGCCGTCTTCTTCGCCCGTATGCGCGGTATGGCCCGTTTTGAAGCCATAGACAAACTGCGGCAATGGTTTGACAGGCTTGGTATCATCGAGTGGTGGGACAAGAAGGTGGAAGACCTGTCCAAGGGTATGGCCCAGAAAGTGCAGTTCATAGCCACTGTGGTGCATGAGCCCAAGCTGCTCATATTTGACGAGCCGTTCTCCGGGTTTGACCCCATCAACCAGAACCTGCTCAAGGAAGAGATTCTGGGATTGCGTGACCGTGGCGCAACGGTGATATTCTCCACCCACAACATGGAATCGGTCGAGGAGATCTGTGATGACATTACGCTTATAAACAAGTCACACAACATACTGTCCGGTCCTGTCGAAGAGATACGCCGCAAGGCCGGAGGCAACACTTTCCAGGTGATATTCAGCGGCAGTAAGGAGCAGTTCATCAGTTCTGTCGAAGGCAAGGCCACACTTATAGGAGATTCCGAGGGTCTGATAGGCGGTTACACGCAGCAGAAGATCCATATTGCCGATGACTCCGACATACGCCCCGTGATAGGAGCACTCAACGAGAATGTAAACCTGCGCTCATTCCAGGAGATTATCCCCAGTATGAACGATATATTCATCCGTGCCGTGAACGGTACACTTTAAATCCTTACCGCAATGAACAAGATAGGTCTTATAGTAGAACGTGAATTCACTGAACGTGTACGTAAGAAATCATTCATAATCACTACACTCCTCACCCCGCTGTTCATGATAGCCCTGATGGTGGCCCCAAGCCTCATGATGATGAAGGGCGGCTCATCAACCAAGAACGTGGTGGTGGTTGACAACACACCCGGCCAGTTTGTAGGCAGCCAGCTGGAATCGGGCGAGACAGTCTCTTTCCGCCTGCTTCCTGAAGGCACCACATTGGGTCAGGCCCGTTCGCAGTACAACAGCCCGGACATAGCATACGGCGTGCTTGTCATAGGAAGTGACATACTGGACAACCCGCAGAACCTGCAGCTCATACTGAATGACGCCTCCTCCATGAGCGTTGAGGACAACATTCGCAACCAGATACAGGGCATACTGCGCACCGGGCGTCTGGCCCGATACGAGATGGACAACATAGACCGGATACTTGCCGATGCCAATGTCCGCGTGAACATCCAGACCCTCAAGAACAACGGTCAGGAGGATGAGGAGGAAGGTATGGAAGCCACATCCACCGCAGCCTCATGGATAATGGGACTCATTCTGGGAATGCTCCTGTACTTTATCCTGATTGTATATGGACAGCAGGTGTTGCAGTCAGTCATTGACGAGAAACAGACCCGTGTGCTGGACGTAATGGTCACCTCCTGCAAGCCTTTTGACCTCATGATGGGCAAGATACTGGGCATAGCGCTTGTAGCAGCACTTCAGATTGTCATCTGGGCAGTTCTTATAATAGGTGCCAGCGCATTCATAATGCCAATGGTGATGGGCAATGCCGGTATCGACGCTGCAATGGCCGCTGCACAGTCAGCAGGTGATGCGGAGATAGCAAGTATTGTAGGCAAGTTCACCAACGTGGGATACCTGGCAGGCCTCTTCCTGGAGCTTTTGCTCTACATCGTGGGCGGATTCCTCTTCTATGCCGCCATGTATGCCGCCATAGGCTCCGCTGTGGATACTCCTCAGGATGCAGCCCAGTTCAACAGCATAATAATGATGCCGGTCATCGTAGCCATAATCGTGATGATGAACGTGATGAACGACCCCAACTCCAGCCTCGTGTTCTGGTGCTCCATTATACCGTTCACATCTCCCATAGTCATGATGGCACGTATCCCATTCGGCATTCCGGTATGGCAGGTGGCAGTATCGCTCATGATACTCTACATCTCATTCTTCCTGATGACCTGGGTGGCCGCCCGCATTTTCCGCGTAGGTGTCTTCATGCACGGCAAGAAACCCTCCTGGAAGGATCTGGGTGCCTGGATCAAGATGAAATAAAAAAAACGCTCGGTTTCGAGCGTTTTTTTATTCTCAATTCTCAATTAATCAGTCCCACCACTCGCAGGCTGATTTCTCACCTGCCAGCCAGACTATATCACCGGACTTGAAACGATAGTCCGGTCTGGGGTTGGTGGTCACCTGTCCCCCGCTCACCACGCTTATCACCATACATCCGTATGAGCGCATGTCTGTCTCACGCAGGGTCTTGCCTGTTAGCCACGAGTCATCCTTGAGGGTTATGCTCTCCAGCTCGAAGGCACGAGGGGCCAGAGTGTCGGCCTCACCTTTCTCTGAAGTGAACACATTCTCGGCCATATCCTTGCGGAATTCCGCAAGCTGCTCCTTAGTGCCCACGGCAAGCAGTTTATCATAGGGATAGACCATCTCGTCGCCAGTGGGAATCATTATGCTCCTGCTGCCCCGGATTATCTTCACAATGTTCACTCCTGATTTGTGCCGGAACGGCAGTTCACGCAACATCTTGCCCGCATAGAGCGAATCGGGAGATATGGTTATCATGTCAGTCTTGACATTATAGCGGGACATCTTGTCGCTCACCGATGACGTTACGGGAGCCATCCTGCGCTGCTGCTGCTCCTTCTCGTTCAGGTTGGCCATGAAACGATCCTCCACAATCGTGAACTTGCTTATGGAGCGGCGGCCGATGAAGAAGAACATCACCCCCGCCACGATAATGAGCAGTATGGTCCAGAACGCCAGGTTGAAATGACTGGCTATCACGCTCACCACAAATCCCATGGCTATCAGTATGCGCAGCAGTGCGAGCGATATCACCGGCCACACATTGGACTGCTTGTCCTTGATGAGCTTGAGTGACGAGCGGTTGATATCCTCGCCCGAAATGGCCATACCGACCAGGAAAGGCGACATCACGGCGAGCGTCACAACCACGCTTATCAGGTTACGCACAAACGGAGTCAGGCCATCCAGCCTGCTGTTTATGAACTTATCCAGAAACAGGTGAGACCCCAGGTCAACAGCTATCAGTATCACTCCGTAGAGCAGCACCCGGAGTGCCAGCTCCTTCAGGAGCCTCTTCCACTCGTTCTGTGCCGCCGCCGAGTTCTCCCGGTCCTGAGCGGAGAACGAGTTGATTTTCTGCACAAGCTGCTCCGGCAGTTTCCTGAGCAGGAACCTATACGCCGGCGTACCCGCCTTTATCATATAAGGCGTAGTGAACGTGGTTATGACCGAAACCGTTATTATGACCGGATAGATAAAGTCACGCATCACCCCGAGTGACACGCCCAGGCCCGCAATGATAAACGAGAACTCGCCCAGCTGCGCCAGACTGAAACCCGCATGGACCGCATTGTCCAGACCCTGTCCGGCCAGAACCGCCCCAGACGTGGAGAAGAAAAGGATACCCGCCATCACAGTTATGGTAAGCAGCAGGATAGTGCTCCAATATTCACCTATCACGTGAGGATCCACCATCATACCCACAGACACGAAGAAAATGGCCCCGAACAGGTCCTTTATGCCCTTGACCAACCCCATTATATGCTCACTCTCAAGAGTCTCTGCCAGTATGGAGCCCATCACGAACGCACCCAATGCCTCCGAGAATCCCGCCAGACTGGCAAATGTCACCATCACGAAACAAAGCCCTATGCTGACCAGCAGCAGTATCTCGTCATTCAGGTATCGGCTGGCCTTCTTGAGCAGTGTAGGAATAAGGTAAATACCCACTAAGAACCACAGAATCAGGAAGAACACCAGCTTACCCAACCCCATGAGCATCTGTCCGCCGGCAAACCTGTTAGACACCGCCATCGTGGAGAGCAGCACCATCAGCACCACAGCTATCAGGTCCTCGAACACAAGAGCCCCGAATACCAAAGGAGCAAACGGACGCTCCTTCAGACCCAGGTCATCATATGCCTTTATTATAATGGTGGTGGATGACATGGAGAGCATGCCTCCCAGAAAAATGGACTCCATATTACTCCACCCCATGGCCTCACCCACCAGGAAACCTATTATGAACATACCCACGCACTGGGTCATGGCCGTTATGAGCGCGCTGCTGCCCACCTTGAGCAGTTTCTTGAAACTGAACTCCAGTCCCAACGCGAACAATAGGAATATTATGCCTATATCGGACCACTCCTTCACCGCAACGGTGCTGGTAACGGTGGGAAACAGGCCCATGTGAGGCCCCACTATGAAGCCCG
>R27__coassemble_824_pt1 | contig 16756 bp, 16 predicted proteins | sample R27__metabat2_high_PE_044 | metagenome-assembled genome bin R27 | reverse complement strand
GCCTTCGGCACTTTTGAAAACCCTTGAGAATCAACGTTCTCAGGGGCTTTTATTTGCCAAATGACCTCGTTTTACCCCAACGCAACCCCAACAGAGTGCTAGCTATATATAATAATTCGGCTGATATTATATAGCATTGCCATGCGTATAATTGTATGAAAAGACCGATTACCGATGTGGGTCCGATAGCAGGTCTTTTTTGTTACTTACTCGTCCTTCTGAAAACATACCTAACATAAGAATCTTTTGTCTGGATTAACGCTAACAGGTTATTGCTTACTGCATATTGCATATGATGCAACAAGTTTATAGTTAAATAGATGACTTGAAGAATACTAGGAGTAAACAATACATGGAAGAAGTTAATACTTGTCTCGAAGATATTGATAATTTTCTATTTTCTTTTTGCGACAGGGGTTCGTTTTGTCACCTTTGAAAAAACATGCATACTGGTTGAATCCTTATTCTGGATGGTTTTGAATACTGGTGCCTTCAAATAATCCATCGGAATTAATGATGGATTCATCATGATTGCTGTGTATTTGATAATGGATTTTAATGGTATCATTTTTTAGGAATCAGTATTAAAAAGATTGAGGGTGGAACGGAATGAGCTTTATAATGCCTGTGTCTGACATTCGTAAAATATTTGGAAAACTTCAGGAGAAATATAACATCTATGCGCCAAAGCGCTTTCCAAAGCAAGGGAGATTCTCGGACACCGATGTTGTCAGATATGATCTTATCCATGAATGGGATGAAATTGTCTTTGACTGTAAATCAACTTATCCGATGAAAGAAGTTCTTACCCCAATTCAGGAAACCATGTTCTATTTTACTGAAGACGAATATCGTGAATCCCGCTGTAATTCTCGACCAATACTGGTATTTGGACGTCCCTGTGATATAAATGCTATGGAAATTCAGGCTAAGATTTATGCCAGTAATGGTGGATTTGCTGATATATATTATGAGCGAATGCGGGAACGTGTCAGTTATGCGCTCATGGATTGTTATGGCGGGGATGATACTTGCTTTTGCGTAAGTATGGGATCTAATCGGACGGAAAATTATGTCCTTGCTATTAGCCGTATTACAGATGAGGGCGTCAGTGTTCAGATTAAAGATAATAGTTTATTATATTTTTTTGAGGGATGTAGTGAATCAGATTTTACTCCTCAATTTGTTGAAAAAAACGAACTCATTGCCAATATTCCGGAAATCCCGAATCGTAAGGTGTTGAATAAATTGAAGAATCATTCCATGTGGAATGACTATAACGGCCGTTGCATTTCCTGTGGAGCTTGTACTCTGGCATGTTCAACATGTACGTGCTTTACTGTGCGCGATCTTCATTATTCGGACAATGATAATGTCGGTGAAAGACGCCGTGTTTCAGCATCATGCCAGATTGATGGATTTGATACAGTAGCGGGAGGTACTGCTTATCGGAAGAAGGCATCAGACCGTATACGTTTCAAAATGTTGCATAAATTCCATGATTATAAAGAGCGGTTTGGTGAAAAACACATGTGTGTTGGCTGCGGTCGTTGCACTGCTAGATGTCCTGAAATGATCTCCATAACAACAACATTGGACAAAATGACCAAAGCAGTTGAAGAAATCATAGTTAAAGGAGAGAACGAGAATGATTAATCCGATGCAGCCCAATGCATGTCCAATCATAGAAATAAGACATGAAACAGAAATGGAGTATACTTTCAGAATAGAGACAACTATTAAAGTATCGCATGGTCAGTTTCTCCAACTTTCCCTGCCTAAAATTGGTGAATGCCCGATTTCTGTTAGCGAATCTGGTGACGGTTGGCTAGAATTTACCGTTCGGAAAGTCGGGCGTGTAACGGATGCCTTTTTTGAACAACATCCAGGAGATTTGATTTTTATTCGTGGTCCATATGGAAAAGGTTGGCCAATTGCAGATATAAACGGAAAACATCTTGTTATAATTGCGGGTGGAACCGGTGTTTCACCGGTACGAAGTTTATTGAATGCGTGCATTGACAGAAGAATTGACACAAAAAGTGTACATCTAATATGTGGCTTTAAAAATGAAGAGTGTATTTTATTTAGAGATGAACTTGAAAAATGGAAAAAGGTATTCAATACAACATTTTGCCTTGATAGCGGGAAAAAAGCAGGATGGGAAACAGGATTTGTTACAGAACATATCCATACTTTGCCATTATCTGAATTTGGAGAAGAATACAATGCCCTTATTGTTGGTCCGCCGCCCATGATGAAAGCAACCGGAAAAGGATTGATCAAAAACGGATTTGCTGAAGATAAAATATGGATGTCATTCGAACGTAAGATGTCCTGTGCTATCGGAAAATGCGGACATTGCCGAATAGACGAGGTTTATGTCTGTTTGGATGGACCAGTGTTCCCATATACACTTGCGAAAGAACTAGTCGACTGAGGTGACTTACATGAATAAAGATATTAACATCAAGAAAACTAGGATTAACTGTTTTCGCCAATCAAAAGTAAATGGTAAATTCATGCTGCAGATGCGTGTTCCTGGAGGCTATGTCGCATCGGAAATGCTATCAATTGTTCAGCATATCTCCCAGACCTGGGGAGATGGTAATTTCCATATAGGAACACGTCAAACTTTCGATGTATGCGGAATAGACTATGAAAACATACCGGAAGTTAATAAATACTTACATCAGTATATTCATGAAGTAGATGAAGAATGCTGTAATGTAGATATGAACCAGATTGCAGGAGTACCATGTGAATGGGATCCTAATAGTGGTTATCCAACAATAGGCGGACGGAATATTACTGCCTGTATTGGTAATTATCACTGTATATGCGCTAATATTAATACATTTGAACTTGCCAGAAAACTCGAGCATCTTGTTTTTCCAAGCCATTATCATATCAAAATCAATATTTCGGGTTGCCCGAATGATTGCAACAAAGCGCACATTTGTGACTTTGGTATTATTGGAATCGCAAAAATGGAGTATCATCCAGAACGTTGTATCGGTTGTGGGCTATGTGTGAAGAAATGTGAAGCGGGAGCGACAAGAGTTTTGTCACTTAATCCAGAAACCGGGAAAATTGACAAGGATCCGTGTTGCTGCGTTGGATGCGGCGAGTGTGTAAGGAATTGTCCAGCATCTGCATGGACGCGGAAACCCACGAAATTTTACCGTGTAATTCTCGGTGGAAGAACAGGAAGGCAGACTCCGCGGACAGGTAAAATGTTCTTGAACTGGGCAACCGAGGAGACAATTATTGCTGTACTCAGTAATTGGCAAAAATTCTCTGCATGGGTTATGGATAATAAACCAGAATACTTGCATGGCGGACACTTGATTGACCGCGCAGGATACAAGAAATTCAAAGAATTAATGCTCGAAGGTGTTATGCTGAATCCTGAATGTCAGGTGGCTGAAGATATTTACTGGCATGAAACAGAGTATCGTTCAAATTTTAACGTCAAACCACTTGCACTACATCATGTCGCAGGGCCCCAGAATACGAAAAATTGATTGATTGTTTATGAAAAGTAACAATAAGCATTTGAAATGCATACTATGTATGCTCATACTGATAATTCTATTGGTTTTGTGTTTCGATGGATTAACAGAAGCATCATATGAAAAAATCGTAGCATTACAGTCATCAATCGCTGACTTATGGTTGTGTGCCGGTGGCAAATTGACAGGTATAACCTCAGATGCCTTTGAGCGTGGGCTTCCTATTGGGGATGCTGCGATCATCGGAACCAACAAAGATCCATCTGTGGAAGCAATTATACTTCTGCAGCCGGATTTAGTGCTCTATACTCCAGATATTTCCGGACAATTAAAAACTGCTGAGGTGTTAGGGTATGCCGGCATTACAACAGAATCAGTTCACATTGAAGGCTTTAGTGATTACCTATATTACTTGAAGAAATTCACGGATCGAACCGGTAGGCATGATTTGTTCAAGAAGAATGGGTCTGAGGTCAATGAGCGTATCCAGAATACCATTCAAAAATGCAAACAGAATGATAAAAGTCCGTCAGTACTTTTCCTTCGTGCCTATTCTACTGGTGTGAAGGCCAAGGCAAATGGTCACATCGTATGTGAAATGTTAAGAGATCTTGGAGCACGGAATGTAGCTGATTCTGGGAATGCGTTTCTTGAGAATCTTAGTGTTGAAGCAATCCTTGCAGAAGATCCAGAGTTTATTTTGATCACTGTAATGGGACAAGATGAGGAAGCCACAAAGAAATACCTTGCTGCAACAATGTTTTCGCAGCCGGCATGGTCCGTACTGAAAGCTAATGTTTCAGATCATATAATCTTTTTACCCGGTGATTTGTTCCATTATAACCCTAATGCCCGTTGGGATGAAGCATATGCATATCTGGCGGATATTTTATATGAATAGAAAACCTATTATCGGATACAAGCATATATTGATTTTATTACTATTGCTTTTGCTGGCACTGATAATCGTTAACATACTCTTTGGTGTTGTTGCAATCTCACCAATTGATCTGTTGGGTTTGCCCAGAAACCATGAAAATGCTCTGATAAAACAGCTTGTTCTGTATGTCCGATTGCCCAGAACACTTGCTTGTATATTTTCTGGAATAGCGTTTTCATGTGCTGGTCTTGTTTTACAAATTATTATGGATAATCCACTTGCAAGTCCAGGCGTAATAGGTGTAAATTCTGGCGCTGGTCTGTTTGTCGTATTCACAGCTCTTTTGCTGCCCGGGAATATCTTTGCTCGTAGCTTGGGGGCTTTTATTGGTGCATTTCTTACTATTATGTTGGTATATATGCTTGCATGTATTGGAGGTGCAAGCCGACATACTATTGTTTTATCTGGTGTGGCACTGTCTTCTTTGTTTTCTTCATTTATTGAAGTAATATCCAATATGCGAACAACCATCCTTGTGGATAAAGCATCGTTTGCCATTGGTGGTTTTGCGTCTATATCGATGGAGTCTATTAGGATGTCTATTCCTCTGATTATTGCTGCTATGGTGTTCCTGGTTTTGAGTTCTGGCTCTTTGGACATGTACAGACTTGGTGATGATGTATCTAGATCTCTCGGTATGAATACAAGTATGTGGAAGTTTATTTGGTTTGTACTAATAGCAGTTCTTTCATCTTCGGCTGTGGCTATGTCTGGTTTGCTGGGCTTTCTTGGGCTGATTGTGCCTCATCTTGTACGTGCACTAACAAAAAGAGAAAAGAGCCGGGAACTGTTAGTCCTTACAGCATTGGCTGGCGCTGATCTGACATTGCTATGTGATTTTCTTGCGCGAATGCTTTTCAAACCTTATGAAATACCGGTTGGAATTATTATGTCGGTTCTTGGTGTTCCATTCTTTCTAGTTCTGTTATTGAGGAAAGGCAGAGAAAAAAAGTGTTGAAACTGGAACATATTACAGTTGGATATGATAAAGATTCGATATTGCGGGATGTATCGATGAAGTTTTTACCCGGTTCAATAACAAGTATTATTGGTCCAAATGGTAGCGGAAAATCGACTTTGCTTCGGGTGGCAGCTGGTTTGATGAGGCCATTTTCAGGCACTGTACTCATCAAAGGGCAAGCTATTGAAAAGTACAGCGGAAAAGAACGGGCTCGGGAAATTGCATATTTACCACAACAAAGACTAATGCCGGATATGAGTGTGGGATTATTCCTGCTAATGAGTCGGTATCCGTATAAAAAGCCAGGTAGTGTATATACAGATCAGGATAGGCAAATTATAGATACTACTTTGGATAAGACGGGACTTACTTCTTTGAAAGGAAAAAAAATCAAATGCCTTTCGGGTGGAGAACGGCAAAAGGTTTTTCTAGCGGCAACAATAACACAGGAAACAGATATATGTTTGCTGGATGAACCTTGTACGCATTTGGATCTGAAAAATCAGTTGGAATTGTTGAATATGATAAGGAATATGCGTGAAGAAGGGAAAACAATCATAGTTGTTTTTCATGATCTTCTACAGGCTTTCGATGTATCTGACGAAATATACATCATTGATAAAGGAAAAGTTGTTGGGCATGGAAAGCCGAGGCAACTGATGAATGAGAGTATTATACACAATGTGTTTTCCGTACAAATCGGTGAAGACGGTTTCGATACATTGTATGGTTTCAAACTCCTGAAATAACAAGTTCAGATATCCTGTTCACTAGTTTCATCCTTTTCGAGATAATTATACAATGTAAATTTGGAAATTCCAAAGTATCGGGCAATTTTATCTGCGGATTTTTTGATTAACAATGCACCGTGTGTATCTAAAAAACGAATAGCCTGTATTTTATGATCTCTCGTCATCTGGGCAACAGGTACGCCGACTGATTCGACTGCTTTTTCCAGCATTGAATCAAGCATTGTATTGATGTCATTGGCTATGAATTCTTGCGGCTTCGGTATAGTATCCTCAGAAAAATTACTTGCCATTGAGAGACTTTCCAATACATTTTTTGCTGCCAGTAAGTCTGTTATGTCCAAATTGATGCATATTGCGCCTGTAATATCGTTATTATCATTACGAAGATAGATTGATGACGAGCGAAGGATACGACCATTTTTCAACTGAGTGATGTAATTATACTGATTTTCATCGCTTGTCACGCCACTCAAAATTTGTAATCCGAGGTTGGTGCCGCAATCTCCAATTTTTCTACCGGTTATATGACTATTTTCAATCGCTACGATGGTTGAATCATAAGGATGAGAATAATCATGCAAAACAACTTCGCAATTCTTTCCCATCTGCATGGCAATCCCTTTGATGATTTTGCTGTAATTGTTAAATTCGGTTTCTGTCATGATGGCTTACTCCTTGGATAGTTTTTTACTATACCATAACCTATTAAGATTGAAAACGTATCTTCGACTTGTTTTTTGATAAACGATTATCTGTAGCATTCTGGATGCATCATACAGAATGCACGTCCTGGAACATCTGTTCTGAATACTTCAATATTTCCGATATCTGCTAGCATTACATATATTGTACAACCATCAGGTCCACCAAACGCAATATTGGAGCATTTTTTACCTGCAAGGTGGATTTCGGTCAGTGCGTGCCCATCGGGCGCAAGGCGAATCACCGTACCCTTGCCATGACGTGTTACGAAAAGATTACCTTCCATATCGCATCTCATTCCGTCCATGTTGAAACCATCCTCAAAGCGGTGGAACAGGCGCTTATTTGTTAGTGAATAATCTTCCATAATATCATAGGCGTAAATAACACGCTGCCAGGATTCGTTTACATAAAGTGTCTTCTCATCAGGACTTACCTCTATTCCATTTGTAGTTCCCATCTCACTTTCAAGCAGAGTAACAGTCCCGTCCGGCATAATCCGCCAAAGATTGCCTGTGCCCTTTTTCCAACTCGGATCGGAAGCATAGATAACATCCGTTGACGTGATACAAATATCATTTGGCTGATTCATTCGTGACTCATGGGCAAGAATGGACTGCTCTCTAGTGTTCATGTCAACTTTAATGATATTGTGTCCCGTGTAATCGGCAATAAGCATTTCACCTTTACTGTTAAAACGAATGCCATTGCCGGTACTTGTTTCTGGCAATTCGATAAAAATACTACATTTACCGTCCGGTGTAACTTTACCAATTGTATGTTGTTTGCAGTAATTGACGGCATACAGATTTCCATCACGGTCGCAGGCAGGACCTTCGATACCATAGGTGAAACCATCACGCTCGGTAAACACGCGACTTCTAAATAATTGTTCCATATCAATTTCCTCCGATTATCAATTGTCTATTCTATTATATACGCAAACGAAACAATATACAATATAAAAACAAAGAGCATCATAACTGTTTGTTTAATATTCAAAAAATATTTTATATTAAATGCAAGAAAATCAGGAGAGGTTATAATCCATATATGTTTGCAAACTGGCTGTACGGCTTAATTATTGCCAAATTTGGATGGAATTTAAGTCGCTTGCATATGTATTTCACGCCCCTTTAAATACAAAAAAATTTGAAAAACCACTTTACTTTTTTTTTAACGTGAAGTAGAATATAGAAAATAGTACTGTGAAGTTCATAGAGGTGACATCATCATGAAAATGCTTCTGCATGGTGGAACGATCATTGACGGTACTGGAAAAAAACCGTATAAAGCAGATATTTTGATCGAACGTGAGCGCATCAGTGCGATTGGACAATTTCCCGATATAGAAAACTGCCAGAAAATCAATGTATCCGGTCTTATGGTTACTCCAGGTTTCTTTGATTGCCATACGCATTCTGAACTGTGTTTAATGTATAACCGGCAACATCCGAACTGTCTTTATCAGGGCGTTTCTGGGGTAATGACAGGCATGTGTGGTCTTGGCTTTGCACCTATGAAGAGCGATCAATGGGAACCTTCTATTCGTATGAATGCAGGAATATTTGAAAACCACTCTGGGCAACTGCACAGATGGTCAACGTTTTCGGAATGGATGGATCAACTGAATGGTTGTGCAGTCAATGTTGCTTCATTGGCTACACATAATGCAATTCGTCAGTATGCATGTGGTTTTGATGATGTCCCATTAACGGGGCATGCTTTGGAAAAGGCTTGCGCTGCGCTTGATAGTGCATTGTCTGAAGGAGCTAGCGGGTTTTCTGTGGGTTTAAGCTACTACCCAGGTACATTCTCAGATACACAGGAATTGATCGAACTGAATCGAGTAGTTGCAAAACATAATGCTGTTTTTTGCGTACATCTTCGCCTGAATATCTTTGGCCCGGATTTCAAGCCAATGGATGAGATTTCTCATGTTGTTGAGGAAACAGGTGTACGTTTACATATGTTACATCATCGTACAAAAAACCCTACAACAATCGGTCATCCGGAAAAGATAACTGCCCCATTTGATAATGTGATTCGTAAAGGTGCAAAAGTTACATTTGAATACTATCCGTATCTGGCTGGTGCTGGATATATGTTAGTGCTTCTACCAGGATGGGTTCAAGAGGGCGGACCTGATAAGGTATTTGAAAGGCTGAAAGATCCACAACTTCGGAACAAAATACTGAAAGATATAACTGAACGTTATCCGTTGATTGTATCTACAGGTACATCTGGGGTTATTACACATGTAAAAGATCCGTATTCTGATGATATTGGAAAGAATTTTGAACAGCTTGCCGACGAACGTGGAATGACCATTCCTGAAATGATTGTTGACATGCTCATTGAGAATGAACTTGAGGTTGGATGGCATGGTACTGAGCCAGAAGACGAAGAGATTCGTAACCAGTTGTTTGATGACCAATTCAGTCTTTTATCAATGCCAAATTATACGATTGGTAGTGATACTATTCTTGCTGGAGATCTTTGCCATCCACGTGCCTTTGGAACATATCCGAGAGTTATCGCCTTTGCAAGAGATCGTGGTATGGCACCGGAAACGATTATACGGAAAATTACTGCTTTGCCAGCAGATATATATGACTTAAAAGACAGGGGATTGCTGAAACCCGGATATTACGCGGATATATGCGCGTTTGATTGGGACAGAATCACTGATCATGCGACTTTCATCGAACCAAGAAAAGCGGCGACAGGCGTGTCTTTGTTGCTTGTTAATGGTCGTATTGCGCTTGATGATGGTCATATTACCGGTATACTGGCAGGAAACGCATTAAAAAGAGAGGGTTGACTATGTCTTTTTATGAGAAATACGGCGTACGTCCGCTGATCAATGCTAGCGAAACTTATACAAGAATTGGCGGTTCGTTGATGCCTGCTGCGGCTGTCCATGCGATGGAAGAAGCTTCACATGATTTTGTGGATATGCACGAGTGGATGGATGCAGTATGTAGAAAAGCAGCTGAACTTACACAAAATGAGGCGGCATTTGTCACTTCCGGAGCTGCTGCTGGCGTGATTCTGGCATCGGCTTCACTGCTCACCCATGATAGGCCGGAACTTGCAGAACAATTACCGCACATTGAACAAGAACCGCGCAAAGAGATCCTTATCTATGACGGGGTCTATCAAAAGATTGTACATTATTGGCATATGGTTTCTTTCAGCGGTGCAGTTTTGAAGCGTGTTGCTCCCGATATAGATTCATTACGGAATGCTGTTAGTAAAAATACCGTTGGTATGTTCCTCTTCCCTGCGCCAATGTATGAAGAAGGCATCCCGACTGTTGAGGAGACAATCCCCATTCTTAACGAACTAGGCATTCCATCTGTTGTGGATGCAGCAGCGCAGTTGCCGCCAAAGTCGAATCTCTATTATTATACTAAAGGTTTAGGCGCGACCATGGCAATCTTTAGTGGAGGGAAGCACATCAAAGGACCGCAGGCTACTGGATTGATTGTCGGACGTAAAACGTTTATCGATGCATGCCGTACGCAGGCATGCCCGAATCCACTTATTGGGCGAGGATTCAAAACAGGGAAGGAAGAACTAGCGGGCTTTATCACAGCCCTTGAAATTTTTGTCAACGAAGATCCAAAGACCAAATATGCCCAACAGAAAGAATTGCTTGTCCAGCTTGATCAACTTCTTGACAGGTCCATTTTACATACGGAAATACTTGATACAGGGCGGCTTGGAACAGAACAACCATTGATGGTTGTATATATGCCAGAAGGATATACAGGTGAAGAATGCAACCGCTTTACCCGTACCTGCGACCCAATAGTTGATGTTGGTGTGTTCAAGCCAGAAAACCATTATCCAGATAATTGTATTTTTCTCAATGCATATAACCTTACTAATAAAGAAGTACCTGTGGTTGCAGATGCAGTAAACAAATATATATACAGCAAGAAAGAAGGATAAATATGGCTTCAAAAATCAAAGTTGCATTTCTTGGTGTAAGACATCCTCATATGTGGCATAGAATTGCTCTCCTTGAACAAATGTCAGATCAAGTTGATGTTATTGGGTTCTATGATGAAGATTCTTATTATGTCGAAGGCTTTACAAAAAAAACTGGAATGAAGAATTGGCCGGATTTGGGCGAACTACTTCATCAAAAGCCGGATCTTTGCATTGTCGAATCTTGGGATGTTCAAACACCTGAAATTGCGAGAAAAGCTGCACCATGGACGCGTGCAATGATTCTTGAGAAATGTACGGCTCCGACATACTTAGAACTGAAAGAGTTAGCGGATGACTTGTCAAAATACCCAATCCATATTGAACATGGTTTTGAACTGCATTATCTGCCTATTATGGAGAAATGCCGTGAAATTATTAACAGTGGTGTTCTCGGGCAAATTACACTAGCAAGATTTCATGGCGGGTCTCCTTCAGGCTGTAGCGATGAAGTATGGGTAAACAATCCTCGACTGATGGGCGGTATGTTCTATATTGAAGGTAGCCATATGATTGAAATCATGTTGGATACGCTGGGAGAGCCGGATTGTGTACAAGGGGTAGCAAGTAAACTACATCCAGGTGAAAAGGTTTATTCTACACTGAAAACCAGTGATTTATTCGCAGGCGCGGGAAATCCGCCGACATATGTTCGTATAGGGGAAATGGTCTCTGAGGATGTTGCGGTTGCGATTGCAAGTTACAGTGACAAGATAGCGACTGTAGATTGCACAGCATGGGAAGCTACTGGATGGTGCAATGGGTGGCGAATGGAGTATTACGGAACAAATGGTACATTGATTGCCTGCCCCATTCCATCTTGGGCGGATTTGTTTGTTAGATATGATAAAGGCGGATATGTATCGGGACAACATCGCATAGAACTGCCGGTAATGACACAGAACAATGAGTTGCAAATGCGTGGAGCCTATCGTAATCAATTGGAAAAAATGATTAGAATGCTTAATAATGATGACGCGCCCTGTCAGGATGGAATGAAAATGATCCTCTCCGTTGCACGAGTTGCGGCACAGGTGTACGGCGCACCAATTAATTGAATCTGAAGGTCTGACAGACCTTTTGATAACATTTTAAAGGAGGGTTACTTATGAAACGCATTCTGGCAACTATTCTGGTTATGGCTCTCTTTCTGACGGTACTTGTAGTGCCGGTGGCACAGGCAGACGACGGACTGACGGGAACACTTCGCTTTGCGATCTATACCGACACTGCTCGTGATGCTGTTGCGAATGCGCAGGCCGAACTGTATATGAAAGAGCATCCGGGTGTGACTATCGAAGTAGTATCCGTTCCGTTTGCTAATTACTATACGCAGCTCGGTCAAGGTATCGCTGCCGATGATGCTTGGGATGTATTCATGGTCAATGGCGCCAATTCTGGCGCGCTTGCAAAAAATGGCGGATTACTCGATTTGACAGATGAGATGACAGCCCGCGGATTCGATATTTCAAAGTATATCGAGGATCCGATGAACTCTACCTATGAAGATCGTTGGTATGTTTTGCCTTATGAGCTCAACACCTCTGGCATTTTGTACAACAAGGATCTGTTCGATGCTTCTGGTGTAGCATATCCCACCGAAGACTGGACATGGGAAGACTTCCGTCGTATCGCAAATGAACTGACAATTCCCGATAAATCTCAGTTCGGCGCATACCTCCGTCTTGCTCAGCCCGATATGGTTTCCTTCATCTATGAAGCGGGCGGACAACTGTACAGTGATGATCTGAAGACGATTGACTTTACTACTCCCGAAGTCGTTGAAGCGCTGACCTTTATGAATGACATGATTACAAAAGATCATTGCTGTCCTACTCCTGCCGAAATTCCTGCGAATATTTCTCCTTTCATGACCGGAAAGATTGCAATGGCTTCTGCAATGTGTTTCGAATGCCTGAATTTCCTGTCCGCGGACTTTAACTGGGGTATTGCTCCTTGGCCGTCCTACAAGAACAAGGGTGGCGTTTTCTGGACACAGGGTATGTCACTGTATAGTGGTACAAAGAATAAAGACCTTGCTCTTGATTTTGTGTTCTGGCTTGCCGGAGAAGAAGGACAGACTGTTATGGCTGATGTGATGGGTGGTGCTCCTTCTTTGGTCTCTGTTGCCAATACCGCATATGTCAATAATGCCAAAGCTCCTGATGGAATGATTTACATGATTAAAGAATTTGCAAATGGAAACGCTGTTGCTGAACCGTTTACTGAAAAGTGGACTGCTATTTCCGGCGGCGGCACTTCTGTTGTGCAGAGCGAATTGACCCTTGTTCGTTTGGGCGAGGAAACACTCGAAGCTGGATTGAAGAATATTACAAGAGATGCTCAGGCTTTGTTGGATGAAATCGAGTAAACTGGTTACAGACGTGGGGCGTCTATGACGCCCCACGTAATCCTTTATCTTGTCTTGTAAGAGGATAGTATTATGAATAAGAAAAACAGATGGCTGCTCCTGTTTCTAGCTCCTTATACAATAGGCGCATTTGTTTTTATCATATATCCGTTAATATATTCACTCAGCTTGAGTTTTACGAGTCGTAATCTTTTCGGCGGTGGAAAATACATAGGACTGAAGAATTACGTGTATTGCTTTACAAATAAAACGTTTCTAAGTACATTAAGTACAACCGCTTATTATGCGATTTTGGTTGTACCGTTGGAAACGGGTATCGCGCTTTTTCTTGCGTTGCAATTATATAAATCAAGCTTCCTTGGGGCCAGATTCTTCCGTTCTGTTACGTTTATGCCGTTTGTTTTCTCTCTGATATCAATTGGTTTGGTATGGAGTTGGTTGTTTAGCCCTGGCTTTGGCTTCTTGTCTCAACTATGTGCTTTATTTGGCTGGGAGTTTCCATCATTCCTTTCCGATATAAAATTGGCAATGCCAGGTGTCGCAATAGCAACGTTGTGGCGGAATATCGGCTACTATACGACCATTTATATAGCAGGTTTACAAGCAGTACCGGATGAACTTCTGGAGGCTGCGAAAATTGATGGCGCAAATAACAGACAACTTTTCAGACATGTTACATTCCCAATGATGTCACCAACGATCTTCTTTACGTTAGTTGTTGCCACAATTTGGGCCTGGCAAGTGTTTGATCTGACTTACACTATGACAAAAGGTGGTCCGGCACGTGCAACACTTTCGACAGGTTTACATATCTATAATACTGCTTTCCAAGATAATAATGTTGGTCGGGCTTCTGCAATGAGCTGGATTCTATTAATTGTTATTCTCTTGCTAACGGCTATTTACTTTATTGGCCAGAAGAGGTGGGTGCATTATGAGAACGAGTAAAGCTGGCAAAATCGTAAAGTATACGGCCCTTATTCTTGCATCGTTGCTTTTTCTGATGCCTATCTATACAGTGATTGTTATTTCGTTTACACCGGAACAACAGGTATATACATCTGGTTCGGCTTTTTGGCCAAAGTCACCTTCGATTGAGAATTTTGTCCGTATTTTTCAGACATATCCTTACTTGGATTGGTTAAAAAACTCTGCGATTGTGACCGTGATGTTTACAATTGGCCAAATGTTTTCAATAACGTTTACTGCATTTGCTTTAACACATTTTAAATACAAGATGCGGGGTTTCATACTGGCTTTTGTATTAGCAACGATGATGCTTCCGTTCCAGGTTCAGATGGTACCATTGTTTCTCGTTATGAAGAATCTGAATTTGACAAACTCGATCGCTTCATTGTTTGTTCCGGCTTTCTTCGGTGATGTTACAGGAGCCCTTGGGATATTTTTATTGCGGCAGTGTTTCATCCAGTTGCCAGAAAGCTTTTCGGAAGCCGCATATCTAGATGGAGCAACTCCTTTTACGATTTATTCAAAAATATATATACCGCTTTCGACTCCCTTCCTGGCAGTAGTATTGTTGCTTTCATTTGTGACCAGTTGGAATGATTTCTCGCGTCCTTTGGTTTATATTAACAAGATTAATAACATGACAATAACTGGTGGTCTGTCATTTTTCCGTACTGAATGGCAGATTGACTGGTCATTGACAATGACAGGCACATTACTAGCAATTACCCCCTGTATGATCCTATATGTGTTTTTACAGAAGTATTTTCAAAGCATGGTTATCAGCAGCGGCGTAAAAGGGTAAGCAAAAAATAACGGAGGTGTATGCAATGGACGTTGCAGAGAGACTGATCGAACTAGGTATTATTTTGCCTGAACCACCGCCACGTGCAGGAATTTATAAACCTGCTGTTCGTGTCGGAAATCTTGTGTATATATCTGGTCAGGGTTCTACGGAACATGGTTTGCCTGTTGTAACCGGAAAGGTTGGAAAGGACCGTACAATCGAAGAAGGTCAACTTGCATGTCGTATCTGCACCCTCAATGCGTTAAGTGTTCTGAACCGTGAGTTTGGCAATCTTGAAGGTGTAAATAGGGTGATAAAAACACTGGCTTTTATCGCAAGCGCAGAAGGGTTCAATCAACAACCTAAAGTTGCCAATGGTGCTTCTCAGTTGCTGCAGGATATTTTTGGTGAAAATGGGGTGGGCGCACGATCAGCAATCGGTATGTATGAATTGCCAGATAATATCACCGCAGAAGTTGAATTTATATTCGAAATGAAAGAATGAGTATTTTTAACAGAATGAACCGCGTGAGCCGCATGCGGTTCATTCTGTTTCAGGTGGAAATCATGATGGAATATCTTCTTTTTACCTTTTTGAAAATATGTGAAACACATAGCTTTACTGAAGCAAGTCGTGAATTGCATATTTCGCAGTCAACTGTTTCCCTGCATATTCGAAAAATTGAGGAATACTATGGTGTAAGATTATTTGATTTCAAACATAAAACATTAACTCTGACGCCGCAGGGAGAGATTCTCAGAAAATTCGCTATCGATGAGAAAGCCGGTTTAGAGATTCTACGCCGTACTATTCTCAATTCATTTAAGGAACAAGCTAGTATCCGTTTCGGTGCTACTTTAAGCGTTGGAGAGTTTTTTATGCCGGAAATTCTTTCTTCATATATGAAAGAATTTCCACAGCACAGAATTTCAATGCTTGTTGATAACACAGCTACCCTTATTGGGATGTTGGACAACGGAAGTATTGATTTCGCAATTGTTGAAGGTGCATTTAATAAAGAAAAATTTACATGGAGATGTCTTGCTGAAGTACCATTTATAGGTATATGCAGTAAGCAGTCACCATTAGCTGATCAAACGATTAAATTATCGGATATTGCTGATGAATTTTTGATTGTTCGCGAAGAGGGTTCTGGAACAAGGGCAATTCTTGAAAACTTGCTTGCAACACAAAATCTTTCTATTAGCAGAATTCCACATATGGAAATTGGTAACATGAATGCCATCACACATCTGGTAGCGGATGGACACGGTATAACATTTCTTTATAAACCTGTTGCTGCAGAAGGATTGCGAAATGGTCGGCTTGCGCAATTGAATATTGAGAATGTAAACATTGTACGAGAATTCTCGTTTATTTGCCACAGAAGAGCAATCAATTATGATATGAGCATTACATTCCTAAATTATTGTAAAAACTTTCTGGAAACAAAAGTTTATAAGGAATAACAGAAACATAGTGTATAGAATGCATAACTATATTGATGCAATATCTTGATTTTTATGATATCCAGACACTTGTGCAACAACCCCAACAGGAACCCCAATGGATATCCATTGGGATAATTTTTGGTATATTTGAAGGGTAACACGAAGGTATACGAATGTTGAAAAATCTCACTTTCAGCAATTGCTTCATCATCATATGTGCATGCATGTTTTTTCAACAGCCGTTTTTGACATACTTTTTTAATGAGCTGATATCCATGTTCATCTTTATACGCCCTTCTTGCTTTTATGGA
>R27__coassemble_726_pt1 | contig 18541 bp, 11 predicted proteins | sample R27__metabat2_high_PE_044 | metagenome-assembled genome bin R27 | reverse complement strand
CCTCAAATGAGGTCATATATATATCTTTTATTACGGCAATCACGTGAAAATCATTGGTCTGAGTCTTCAATCCACCTAATAATCGGCTTAAATCCAAATCATTTATAACGACACTTTCTACCGTAATGACCGGATCGTCTGAAACAGGCCTAAGGCCGAGTTTCCTATAGAGGTTCTCCGTTATCACAACCTCATTGTCCATAATGGGACGGTCAGTAGGAATTGATCCGTCCAATACAGTTACATTCAATATATCAAGCTCATCCTTATCAAGCATATCCAGGACGCTGTACTCGCAACTGTCTATGCCATTGATACTATAACCGGGATACATATTGTACCTTCCGGCTGTTGCAAATGAATATATATCCTTAATACCTTGCTTAACCCAGACAATCTGAGGCATTGATTCCAACTTGGATGAAATAGCATACTCATTCTCATATTTCTCCTGGAAATTCACATTTTTGATGGCATCCATATGATCAATCATGGCCCTCAGTTCTTCTTCACTGTCAGCTTTTACTTTACCCATCAGGATATCCGTTATGGAAAATACGCCATCCGGTGTCAGGGTAATTACAGCCTGATCGTTTATGTTTATGCCCCAATTCTCGTTCCTGAGATAATTGAACTGATGCAACATGACACAGGTGATGAATGCAAACAGGGTGCCCGTAAACAACTGCAGTCCTACACTTATCTTCCTGAAAAAACCTTTGCTTTTTGAATGCGCAATAGTATCCTGAATGGTTCTGAGTCTTAGTACATAGACACAAATCACACATGAAAGCAGTGAAACAAGGAACACTGACAGCAACAATACAAGACTGTTTGTCATAAGGAATCCTGCAGGCATACTGATATCGGCTAAGGAGATATAAGAATCTTTAAGCACCCACACCAGTATCATTCCTATAACCAGACCTGATAATACAAGTATGGACATTTCAAGTGAGAACATCCGGATAAGGTCTCTCATTGATGCTCCGTGAACAATACGCAATGCCGCTTCACGGTCACGTCCTCTCAAGGTATTGATAAAGAATATAAGGATATTGACAAGTGAGCACAACATAATCAGGATACTTACCAGGCAGAAAAGGCTCATGGTCCTGTAACTTACGTATGATTCGTCCTTAATTAGTTTAAGGTGCATGTCGCTGATAGGAACAAAACCTATTGTAGTTTTTGATATGTCTGTCAAAGACACATTTAACTGCACATAAGCATTAGAACTCTTTAGAAGCATATTCAATGCCTCACCGGCATCAACTCCTTCCTTGAATTTCCAGAAACAGTTTGACTGCAACGTCTTGTTCATATCGCTGTACGCAGTAAGCCGTGACAAAGTATTAGAATCTACATTATCAAGTACTTCACGATATGACATGATATCATACTCCAATACTGTGGGTTTATTGAAATCCTTAAGTACAGCAACTACGGTGCGGCTGCCAATTTTCTGTCCTATGGGATCTTGATCCCGGTAGTTCTTCTTTACGTAATGTTCCGATAAAGCGATATATTCCTTATTTCCGATGAATGACCAGTCACCCTTGGCAAGCCCTATTCCAAAGAATCTGCAGAATGCAGAGTCAACCTGTAACTCTGTGTAGTTTTCATTATCGGTCTCAAATCTGAAATAGGTAGTGGCTTCTGGTTCAATAGTCTCCGTTATTCCTTTAAGAAAGAGGTTCCCGCTTCCTGTCTTCAGTATATCCGTCCCATCTGGAGTTGATATATTTAACGTATAGATACGGTCCGCATCCTTATGGAAACGGTCAAACGAGTTCTCGTAATAGAGCCATACAGAGGAGAGACTGAGGCAAACAAAACCGGCGGCAAGACCGATTACACTGACCGTGTTCTGCAGAGCGAACTTACGGATGTTGCGGATAGCGATTTTAAGGTAATGTATAAACATATCTGGACTGTTGGTTTTTAATTCTGTCCCAAAATTATCCCCTCCCGCCACCATCCTCCAAGAAAAAATCCCGAAATCGTACTTTCCGCCCCAAAATCGTCTAATTTTTTGACACTCGCCCGCTTTTCCCGCCAAAGTGTCCCGCGCTACTTTGGACTGAGCTTTTTAATCTGTATTGTTGGATTATTGAGAATGACGTATTATCTTTGCCATCAGTTGCAATACAAGTAAATACATTTATGGAAACCACTGTCATCAGAAAAGCTACATCGTTCCGGCTGAGAACAGACCTTCTGGAAGGCCTGAAACGCAATGCTGCAAGGGAGAACAGAACGCTGAACAATTATGTTGAAAGCGTTTTGCTTGACGTTGTATATCACGAGCCAAATCAAGTTACTAAAGCTGCACTGAAAGAAGCCATGAACAACACAGAGTATCCTCAGGAAGAATTGTATTCCAGCGCCGAGGAACTCTTAAATACCCTTGACCAATAATGAAAAAGATTGATGATAAAAACAAGGTAATTGAACTGGTAAGGTTAGGATCACATTCTGAGTTGTTCGGATAACAGTCTTACTGCGTCACTCGCTCTTGATAACATCGGCCGGATTCTCGCGGGCGGTACGGAGCACCTGATGGCCTACCGTGAGGCAGATCACAATAACCATTGCCGCAAGTATTACGCCATATATCCACCAGCTTATGGTAACCTGGCGCTCATACTGCTGTATCCAGCGGTGCATCATTATATAGCCCACACTAAAAGCCAGAAGTGTTGCGCCTAAAAGTGTTGCGCCATATTCACGGCCGAAAATATCTATTATGTCACGGACTTTTGCCCCATGCACCTTGCGGACGGCAATCTCGCGCCTGCGCTCGCGGCAGGCAAGCGCAATCATTGAATAGGTGCCGAATATGGCAATGAGAATACAGATGACACCAAGTCCCATCACCAGATTCTTAAGGTGCTCCTGGCTTATAAGACTTTCAAAGAAACGGTCCTCGGGGAAAGTAAGTTCGTATTTAAGTCCTGTTTCATCCATAATCCCGGCAACATCAGTCCTGATTTTGGATTTCATTCCGTGGTCATAAGTCAGAGTAATATGAGCGACAGTCCAGCCAACATCACCTACTGATGGCGGCATAAGCCTGCGGTTGCCGGGAGTACACAAGATGTACATAATAGGTGCTCCATCAAACTTGTTGGGATAGATATCACTTACCACTGCTATTACGCGGAATGTATAATACACAGTACCGGCATCAGTATTATTTACATGGATTGCTCCGTTTTCATCAAAATAAAAGTCTGTTATAGGCATGATATACTGACGCCCTATCGTAATGGTCGGTTCATCACAGACATCGGCCAGACCCAACTCCTTCTTTATATTCTCCGTAATAACAATTTCATCCTTCTGCAATGGTCTGTCCGGGAGCGTACCGTCTATTATGTTGAAATCAAGCAGTTCCATCTTTTCCGGCTCCAGTATATCCATAATCCTGATATCCAGACTGTCCCTCCCATTGACGGTATTTCTATCCCAGCGCAACCACTCGCTACCGTACTGGATTTTTTCAATATCTCCAAAGTTCCTGTATAATGACTTTACACTCGGAAGGCTCTTAAGTCGGTCTGTCAGACCAAACTGTCCGTCCAGGCGTTCCAGATACTCATTGTTCAGCTCTTTCAGATGACTGCCTCTTCTTGGCTCGGCTGTCTCATCGTCATTCTGGGGAGGATAATATACTGACCCTCCCATCACATAGCCATCCCATCCGTTCACAGGATTGGAGATTGAAAGTACGGCAATGTCATTTATTCTTGAACCCCAGTCATTATGGCGCAGGAAACTGAACTGGCGGGCCATCACAGTAACTATATACAGGAACAGGACGCTTGTGAACACCTGAATACCGATGCTTGCCTTCCTGAACCGGATGTTACGTGCCGATGTTATGGTACTGTGCATTGTCCTTCCACGCAGTATCCTGACTGCAGCGATGCTTATCAATAATGAAACAGCCAGAACCAGAATCATGATGACCATACTGCCCATAGTTACATATCCTCCGGTCATCTGTATGTCGGCCATACTTATGAACCTGCTCTTAAGGAACTGCACAAGCAATAGCCCCGCAACCATTGATATTGCCAGAGTAACACCCAGTTCAGTGACCAGCATCCAGACCAGGGATTTCCCGGTTGCACCGTTGACAGATCTTAAAGCCATTTCACGGCTTCGGGTCCTGATACTGTTCAGCGAGAACAGCAGGAAATTGATTATGGCACACATCATCAGCATCAGACTGAACAGGCAGAACACCTTGGCATGAGTATAATTTACATACATGTCTGTCTTGACCATCTGGCGATGTATCGCACCTATAGGTAGCAGTTCATAATGGGAATCCTCGGAATCATACAGACTGTTCCGGACTTTATCGGCAAACTTATCCTTGTCAGTCCCCTTGTGGATTCTTATGAACACGCTGGGAAACAGGTCATCATCGGACATTCCTTCATGAATGTAATTTCCGCGTTCGTTTTTTACTGCTATCTTGAAATTATAGCAGGAGAGTATGTCGAACTGAATGGCCGACATACGTCCAAAGTCCTTCACCACTGCCGATATGGTCTTACCCAGCAGCTCCTGTCCTATGGGATCCTGTCCTCTGTAAGCCTTGTCAGCGTATGTTGAAGAGATGGCAATGAAACTCGTGTCACGCATGAACCCTTCATTGCCTGAAATCACCGGCAAGTCAAATATGGTGCGGAAAACCGTGTCAATCCTAAGTTCCGTAAGGTTCTCTCTTTCATGCTCCCTATATACAAACTTGGAAATCTTTTCAATTTCAGGATAGCTGTACAGCTGTTCATGCTCTGTGTAATTGACATATCCGGTATGATTCTCAGTGCCTTCCTCATGTTCATACATCGAGAATGTGAATATCCTGTCGGCATCCTTGTGAAAAGTGTCGAACGACTCCTCAAAATGAATCCACAAGGCTGAAAGACTGAGGCAGACAAAACCTGCGGCCAGCCCCAAAATGCTGACTGTATTCTGGAGCGCATACTTGCGTATGTTACGCAGCGCTATTTTAAGATAGTGTATAAACATATCTGGACTGTTGGTTGTTTAATTGCTGCTCCAAAATTATCCCCTCCCGCCACCTCTTTCCAAGAAAAAAGGGCAAAATCGTACTTTCCGCCCCAAAATCGTCTAATTTTTTGACACTTTCAATGAATTACAGCACGGACCCACTCCGGCAAGTCATCCGTATAACGTTTGGCTATCCTGCCATCGGTGGTTCTGAGAATCAGGCGCGGGGCGGCGTTTTCTGTCGAGTTGTCATAGAGATAAACCCTGTCGGCAATCTTTATGGCCTCTGATATGTTCTTGAGTGAGCTGTAGTATCTGGAGATAGTCTTGGAAATGGGCACCTCATGCCCGCCGTTAAGATAACGTTGCGCTATGCGGTTTATGTTTATCAGCGGCGATTCCGTGCACACATAGAATATCCTGATGAAAAAGCCTGCGTCCTTAGCCTTGCGTAGGAATTCCATCTTCTCGGCCGATGAAAACACCGTTTCAAACACAAAGTCAGTTCCGTTTGAAAGGCATTCGTAACGCTGTCCGGTAGCCGTCTGGGCTGCTTTCAGGACTGCATCGGCAGAGTTCCAGTCACCGTATTGTTCCTGTGCGATATTATCGGGATTGATGTAAAGACTGTCAGCGCCCCACTCATTCTTGAGTAGCTGTTCTGTAGTTGTGGTCTTTCCCGAGCCGTTAGGTCCGGCCACAATACACATTACAGGTTTCTTTTTCATAGTATCTTATTTTAAGCTCCTTATCTCTTCCAGCTTTTGGCGCAACACCTCATGGGCGTTGTTTGAAGATGCCATTGCCGATTCGCAAACCTGATGCATTATCTCCTCAAGCATGTATTCCTGCGGCTCTTCCAATGATGACAGCCTGTATTGCCTGATGTCCTGCCTTTTTACAGCCTCGTCATCCACACCGCATCCGGCACCGAAATAGGCCAGCACCTGATTAACCTTGTCCATCCTGAGGCTCTGCTTGCCCTGCTCCAGTTCACGCAGGAACCTCAGCCCCACACCGGCCCTTGCCGCCAGCTCCGGCTGCGTAAGATGCCGCTCCTTGCGGCATCTCTTTATAAATGCGCTGATACTCTCCATTTCTACACCCTTTTGGGTGCAAAAATACCAATATATCTTAATAAAACACTATAAAAAGGGTATAATTTGATATATTAGTCGCTCGCACCTTTGCGGCGTTTTAAAGTACGGGAATCAGGTACTTCCAGATTATGTCCATATAGGGCTGGTAGAGGTTGGAGTCTGTGGTAAGCACCAGCACGGCATCCTTATCGGGAAATACCATAATGTACTGGCCGTTGGCTCCGTCGGCACGGTAACCGTTATCGGAGCATATCCACATCTGATAGCAGTAGCCCTTGGCCCACTGGTTGTTATCCTTGGTTATGCCCAGACGCGGCATATCCTCCAGACGCGTTCCTGCGGGGCCCGATTCCACCTTGTAGGTTGACATCTCCTTAACCCACGATGCAGGAATGACCTGACGGCCGTTCCACTTGCCGTTCTGAAGCATGCACTGTCCCATGCGGGCCATATCCTCGGTCTTAAGGTGCAGACCCCAGCCGCCGCAGCTCATTCCCTGCGGGCTCTTGTCCCATTCGGGCTTGTCTATGCCCAGCGGTTGCCACAGCCTAGACTCAAGATAGTCATTCATATCCTGTCCAGTAACCTTGGTTATTATGGCCGACAGCATATAAGTACCCACTGAATTGTACACAAAGTACGTTCCGGGAGTATGCGTGACCGGCTCAGCCAGGAATCCCTCAACCCAGTCAGGGGCGGTAAAGGTATTGAAGTTGATGGCCACATCATGTCCGCAGGTCATGGTAAGCAGGTCACGGATGGTCATTGCTGCCAGATTTTCGCTCACCTGAGCCGGGAGTTTGTCCGGGAAATACTTGATAACCTTGTCATCCACCTTAATCAGTCCCTCATCAATGGCAAATCCTATAGCTGCGGCCGTAAAAGTCTTGCTCACCGACCACATGGTATGCGGCTTTTCGGCCGATTCGCCGTTATACCAGCGTTCCAGCACCACCTTGCCGTGCTTGAGCACCATAATACTGTGAAGGTTGATATGGTCCCTACCCTTAGGCTCGGTCTTTGTAGCCTCGTAAAAAGCATCGGCCGCAGCCAACAGTTCCTTACTGGGCTTGCCGCGCTTAAGTTCATTGTTGTCCGATGAATTACATCCGGCAAACTGCATCATCACGGCAGCCGCCATCAAAGTCAAAACAATCTTTTTCATATGCTGTGTCATTTTATATCAAGTATCTGAGTGTAAGGAGTCTTACGAGTGGAGCGTTTCCAACCGCCCTTGGGGTCTGCGTACTTACAGAAATTGGTCCAGTAGTCCATCATGCGGTCGCTCAGTTCATAATCGGCCTTGGTGAACGGACGCCAGCTGCGGTCCAGAGTGTGAAACATGTACCACAGTTCCGATGAGTGGAACGCACCGGGGTCCTGCGCCGGATCATCGTCATCGCCGGGCGGGTTACGCTGGAAGAAATACTTATAGACCGGCTTACTGCTCAACGAGTCACGAACATCGGCAAAACGGTCTATTGCAGAGCCGCCCAAGCCACCCATATCCTGAGCCGTACAGCCTATCATATAAGGTATATCAGCTACCGAGTTGTCCCAAACTGCCTCATCAAAAGATTCGGTAAGCATCACTCCGTCAGTATGCGGACGGTATGATACTCCGCGCGGGACCTTGGCTACAGCAGCCTTAAGTTCATCGGGAGTAGCGGCACGCATCGCCTTGAGGTCTGCAAATCCGCCGGCCTGCTGGATATTGGTACCGGTACGGTCATAACCGGCCTGCCCACCGGCCGGTGCTGCGCCACCGCGACTCTGCGGATTCAGTCCGCCACCGCTCTGGATGATGGCCTTGGCAATCAAGCCTTTTGAAAGCGGTGATGTCACAAGGTTCTTTACACTCATGGCACCGGCACTCTGTCCGAACACTGTAATATTATCAGGATCTCCACCGAAAACCGATATATTGTCATGCACCCACTGCAAAGCCGCAATCTGGTCATACATGCCGTATCCGCCCGATGTGCCTCCACCCTCCTCAGTAAGTTCAGGATGGTTAAGGAATCCCATCAGTCCAAGGCGGTAGTTGATGGTAACAAGAATGACACCGCGCTGTGCCAATGCGTCACCATCCATGGTTATCTCGTTGCTGTAACCGTTATGGAACGCGCCGCCGTGCACCCACATGGCTACCGGTAGTTTGGCTCCGGAATTGCCCACAGCACCGGCTGGAGCATACACATTAAGATAGAGGCAGTCCTCACTTTGAGTGGGGAAACCCATATAGTAGAACTCTTTCCAATAGAACGAGCCCTCGTCATGTCCCAACTGGATGCTTATGTTCCCAAACTCGCTGCAATCACGAACGCCTTTCCAGGCCACAACGGGCTGTGGCTTTTTCCAGCGCAGGTCACCTACCGGCGGAGCGGCATAGGGTATGCCCTTGAACACAGCCACATCCTGTGCCTGTGACTGTACACCCTTGATCTTTCCACCTTCAACCTTTACCACCAATGGATCACTCTGGCTGCATGATATGCCCAGAGTCAAGACCGCCAATACGGCAACAAAACGCAATGTTTTCATAATGAATGGATAGTAACTTATTTCTCCAAAGATAGGCATTATCTTCAGAATCATTCAGAATCTGCTTAAATTTGTAACCTCTTAACGAGATCACGATATGATTCAGTTCCAACCAGACAAAGGTATTCCGCGCCACATATTGCTCATGATGGCCGTGCTGGCCGGAGTCACTGTGGCCAATCTGTATTATAACCAGCCGCTTCTGGAACTTATCTGCCGCGATACGGGCATAAGCCAAGTGCAGGCTAACCTGATAACCGTTTTTACCCAGACAGGTTACGCATTGGGACTGCTTTTCATAATCCCGTTGGCCGATATGCTGCCGGTGCGCCGTATTACCGTCACTGCAATGCTGCTCGCCGCGGCATCGGCCTTCCTTATGGCTATTGCCGGTAATGTATGGCTGTTGTGGGTATCGTCACTAACGCTGGGGCTCTGTTCCATAGTGCCGCAATTGTTCGTTCCTATGGCCACGCTCTACTCCGAGCCGCAGAACAAGTCGCGCAACATGGGTCTGGTAATGTCGGGCCTGCTTACCGGTATTCTGTCGGCCCGATTCATAAGCGGATACATAGGCAGCTGGCTGGGCTGGAGAGGTATGTTCTACATTGTTTGCGCCCTGATGATAATAGGGCTTGCGGTAATCCTGTTCATGATGCCTCAGGCCACGCAATCGTTTAAAGGTAGCTACAGGGAACTTATGCATACCGTGGGTCACATATTCGTGACGCAACCCAGGATACGGCTCTATTCCCTGCGCGCAGCAATGGGGTTTGGCTGCCTGCTGCCCATCTGGGCTTGTCTGGCTTTCCATCTGGCCCAGCCGCCGTTCCTGGCTGGGAGCGACAAGGTGGGCATGCTAAGCATCTGCGGCGTAGCGGGAGCTTTGGCGGCCAGCGGAGTTGGCAAGTATGTGCCAAAAGTTGGAGTACGCCGAATGTCTGTAATAGGTTCACTGAGCCAACTTGCGGCGTGGGTTGTAGCGTTCCTGTACGGTCACACCTATGCAGGCCTTATAGCCGCAATTATTCTGGTTGATGTGGGGGCACAATGCCTGCAGATAAGCAATCAGAGCGGATCGCTCCAGCAACTGCCGCAGGCCACCAACCGCGTGAACACCATATTCATGACCACATTCTTTGTAGTGGGCAGCCTGGCCACCTTCCTAGCCGGACAGAGCTGGAGCCTTGCCGGATGGACGGGAGTATGCCTGGTGGGAGCCACATTCCCTGTCATCTCCCTCATACTCTCTGCTTTTGACAGCACCCGCCAAAGCGTCCCACGCTCATCGGCCCTGTGAGTCTGCTGGCGTTACTCGCTCTTAATCACATCGGCCGGATTGGTGCGCATTATGGCACGTACTCTTCTAAGCAAAGTCAATGCCACAACCATAACTATAATGGCCAATGATACAGGAAGCACCCAACTTACATAACTGTCAAGCATTATAAAAGATCCCTCTTTTGACGCCTTGACCATCGGCATTACGCTGAACATATAACCTGCCACGAAAGCAATAGCCACTATTATGCCGTAAGGTCTGACAAACAATCCGGCTATGTCACGTGCCTTGGCTCCGTTAATCTTACGCAGAGCTACTTCCTTGCGACGTCTTGCGGCATCGGCCGATACCGAAGATTTGACACTCAGGATTGCCAACAGGATACAGATGAAAGCAACTGCTGTATATAAGGAAGAAGCCGTCTTTACTTCATCCTGATATGAATAAGTTTCTATATCATTTAGTTTTAACTCTACTGTTTCAGGCAGATGTCCCGACACCACCTCATTGACCAGTTCCTGACCCTTCTCCCTGCTTATACCGGGCGCAAATCTGACATACAGATAATTGGTGACCGAATTATTGATTGTAATGGCATCGCCCTTACTGTCCAATACCTCCTCATTATTGCGGACAGCCCCAAAATTCCGCTCGTAAACTCCGGCAACTGTATATTTACGGCTTGCATGCGATATGATATTTCCATTCATGTCAAAACTGATTACACCAGGATCATTCAGTTCCAATGGCTGCGTGACATCAACCCCATCGGCCAACAGATTTTCATACAACCTGCGGCTCAGATAGATCTCATTGCCGGTTTCCGGTACGCCAGTCCTGTCACACGGTATATTGAAGAATTTGAAGTAATTGGCATCCACCTGTAACAACCATGTATTGCTATTGCCGATTGACATCAGAGTTCCTAGTCCGGCACTTGCACAACGGCAGACATCTTCAATCTGAGGTATGGAACTCAGTTCCCTCAACAATTCCTCAACGGGAACATACTGTTCAATTACTGACCTGTCTTTAAGATCCAGCCTGTATGTTCTCTTGCTGACATCTCCAGGCATAGGGTTATACCGTTTCTCGGAAAATCCGATAAAGATCAGGGACTGACATATTCCATAAACTGCCACAGCCAGTTCAATACCTATAATCAGATTGGTTATGAGGTGCCTCTCCTTGCGTGATGCTCTTTTGGCGGCAAAGGCTCTTTTCACAAACCATATGGCTGTGACTAATACTACGGCCGTACATATAGCCAGTATTATGGCCGATGAGGATGCTTCGATAGCAGCAATATCCCCCATGGGCAGGCTGTGATACAGATTATACTTCTCTCTGTTCACGTTTAGGAATTCCGTCAGGATTGACGAAATGTAAATAGACAACAACGTTGATGTCAGCAACATGATTACCACTTCAATCATCTGCAGGGCAAATATATGCCACACTCCTGCTCCCATGCAGAAATGTATCTGTTTGGCTCTCTTGTTCTGAACTACAGACTGAACCAGCCTTTTCAGGAAACTCACCACCACTACAGCCAATACAACCAGACGCAGCAGGGTCAGAACGAACTGATTACCGGAATCTGAATAACGAAGATAAGTCAGCACGGTAGTCTTGGGCTCTCCCCATGAATTCATGAACTGTTTTGCCTTAAGCCTCTCGTTTACCGTTTCCTTATCGGCTCCGGGAGAGAGAATGACATCCGGGGTGAAGACCTCATTGACACGGGTTGCATCAAGCCAATGGAAACAGACAAATTGCTCTTCAAAAGCCCACTTGTCATCCTTAATCACATTGACTATCCTGTACTCCCTACCAGACTGACTGTAATCGGACAGTATAGGTTCAACAGTATATGATCCTATCTCATTAATATCCAGCCCAATCCTTTTGAGAACAGACTCCTTTATTATTATCTCGGAATCGTTGGATGGCATACGGTCACCCATCATAAGAGTAAGGTTCCTATACTTGTAATATGACTCGGATACACATCTTTGCTTGGCCTGGACACCGCTTTGGAAATAATATGGGATATCCTTTCCGGCAGCATGAAACATAAGACCGATCTCATTTGCGAACTCATCTCTTGAGTCCCGCAACACTATATCCTCTACACCTTCCACATAGAAACAGGATGCATCAAAGACTTGCGGGCCGAAAGTTGCCACATTCCTGTTGTACGCCTGCATAAAAGCACCAAAATCAGATGCGGCTGCTTTCTGCTTCTCCTTAATTGAATCCGGAACAGCCAGTTCGGTACTATAAGTCCTGTCAGAACCTGGATAACGTGTCTGGTAATAACGGTCTTCCTGTACTGTCATGACAGCATTGATGGAAAGACCGGCAGCAAGGCAAAGAGTAATAACAAGGAAATAACTCCAGTCACGCTTTATATTGCGTATTGCAATCTTAAGAAATTGGTAAAACATATTTGAGTCTGTTATTATTTACGACTCAAAATTATCCCCTCCCGCCACCATCCTCCAAGAAAAAAGGACAGAATCGGTGATTCTGCCCTAAAATCGTCTAATTTTTTGACACTTGATTTAGCGGCGGGATTTCCTGGAGGGTTTGGTGCGGGCGGCTTTGCGGCCGTTGACCTTTTCCCCACGAGCGGTTTTTTCCTTGCGGGCGGGTTTCTCCTTGCGGGACGATGATTTCTTCCTGGGCTTGCCGGTGCCTTCGCTGCGGAAGAACTGGTGCCAATCCTCATTTTCAAAATTATTCCAGAAATCATCGTCCTGGGCTATCTGCACCTGAGGAGCACGCTGCGGATTGCGGCGCTCTATCTTTGAACCGCGATTCTTTACTGCTGGTTCATCCTGACGTTTTGATGTTTTACGATCCGGTTTCTCCTCACGACGAGACCTTTCCTCCCTACGGGGCTTATCTTCCCTATGAAGTTTTTCTTCCCTACTGGGCTTCTCCTCCTTTTTAGGCTTACGCTCTCTGGAAGGTTTCTCTTCGTAACGCGGTTTACGCTCCGCACGTGGTTTGCGCTCACGAACCGGTGCGGCATCGGCCTCATCGGCATCATCAGAGCGGGTCTCGGCCACCTCAACGTGCACCTGACGGCCTTTGTAGTTCACACCGTCCATTCCATTCAATATCTCCTCGGTAAACTCCTCGGGACACTCAAAGAATGAGAAGTTCTGCATCAGGTCGATGCGGCCCACATCCACGCGCCCGGCCACATTGCGGTTAAGCATCTCAATGATATGGACAGGCTGTACATGGTCTTTCTTACCTATGTTTATAAAGAAGCGGGTGTAACCCTTCTGCGCACGGCGGCGGTCTTTCTTCTTGCGTTTCTCGTTATCAGCATCCTTGCGTGTAACCTCCTCCAGTTCAGGGGCATCCTGATAATAGCGTACAAACCGCCCGAACTCACGGGTCACGATACGCTTTATGATATCGTTCTTGTCCATCCAGTCCAGACGGCGGAATATCTCGGGCAGGAATCCCTCAATCTGCTCCTCGTTTACCTCTATGCGCTCCAGGTCATCAATCACCTTATAGAGCTGTTTCTCGCATATCTGGGTGCCGGTGGGCATCACGCCCTGCACGAATGTCTTGCCTATGGCCTTCTCTATAAACCGTATCTTGCCCTTCTCACGCAGGTTGACAATGGATATGGATACACCCTTCTTGCCCGCACGGCCCGTACGTCCGCTGCGGTGGGTGTAGTTCTCAATGTCATCGGGCAGCCCGAAGTTTATTACGTGAGTAAGGTTATCCACATCCAGTCCGCGTGCGGCCACATCGGTAGCAACCAGCAGCTGCAGCTGGCGCTTGCGGAACTTGTTCATGGTCAGGTCACGCTGTGCCTGCGACAGGTCTCCGTGCAGCGAGTCGGCATTGTAACCGTCCTGCATCAGCTTGTCGGCTATCTCCTGCGTCTCCAGGCGGGTACGGCAGAAAATGATTGCGTATATGGATGGGTAATAATCGACAATGCGCTTAAGTGCCAGGTACTTGTCCTTGGCGTGAACCATATAATAGACATGCTCCACATTCTCGGCCCCCTCATTACGTGTGCCTATGACAATCTCGCGGGCATCATGCAGATACTTCCTGGATATGGCCTGAATCTCCTTACTCATGGTGGCAGAGAACATAAGCATCTTACGCTCCACGGGGACCGATGACAGTATCTTCTCCAGGTCCTCACTGAATCCCATGTTGAGCATCTCATCGGCCTCATCAAGGATGACGGTGCGGATGGTATCCAGCTTGACCACACCGCGCTCCATAAGGTCAATCAGACGGCCCGGAGTGGCCACGATTACGTGTGCGCCGCGCTTGAAGTTGCGTATCTGGTTTTCTATCGATGAGCCTCCGTACATGGGGATCACGTGCAGGCCCTCAATGTAATGTGAGAAATCAGCCAGGTCACTGGCTATCTGCACGCAGAGCTCACGTGTAGGGCTCAGTATCAGGAACTGGGCGTCCTTGCTGTCCACATCAGTACGCTGGATTACCGGTATTCCGTATGCGGCGGTCTTGCCGGTTCCGGTCTGGGCCAGAGCAACCACATCGCCGCTACCCTCTTCCAGAAGATACGGTATAACCGCTTCCTGAACGGGCATCGGACTCTCAAAACCTAACTCTTCAATAGCCTTAAGTATCCTGTCCGATACCCCAAGTTCGCGGAAAGTACTCATCTGCCGGAATCAGTTAAGTGTAACACTCTGCTCACCTATCATTACGCCATCCACGAACAGATAAGCTGTATATAAACCAGCGCTGAGGTATTCCTCAACATCCCAGTACATGGTTACTTCCTGCTGCTCACCGGTATATTCTATATACTTCTTGGCCGAGTACTCAAGGTTAACGTTCTCATAACGGAAAGTGTTGCTTGCATCCTTTACGAGAGGATCCCCATCAGGTTTGGTAAGACGCATATAGACAATCTTCTCACCTGTCTGGACAGTTATGTTCTTGACAATAGTGAAATTCACCACAAACTGGGTGACGTTCTTGACCTTATGCTCCTCCTTACCGCGTTTATTGCGTGGAACGACAGTAATTGCGGCTGCATCAAGCTGTGATGCAAGAGCCACCTTCTCCTCAGCCTTCTCCTTAGCCACAGTCAACTGCTCCACCACCCGTGTCTGCTCCTGATACTGCCTGCGGACGCGGGTATTCTCCTGTGCCAGCTGCTTGTTGACCTGGTCAAGAGAGTCTATCTGAGCCACATACGAGCGCATAACGGCACGCACGGTGGCCAGTTCCTTCTTGAGCCTGGTAATCTCAGCCGCATTGGTAGCCTTGGTCTGACGAAGCTCCTCCAGCAGCTGCTGCGTACGCAGCTTCTCCCTTTCCAGCTGATGCCTCAGCGAGTCATTGGACAGATGTACCTGAAGCTCATCATACTGCATGGCGAATCCGGAATACTCATTCTCCATCTCCTCCTTTTCTATCTCGAAGAGTTGGGTCATCTCATCTATCTCCCTGTCCTTGTTCCTGACAGATAAAAAAAGCCAGACAACAACTGCAGCCAGAAGCGCTACCGCAGCCAAGGCCATAACCAAGCCTGTCTTTCCTGATTTATTCTCTTCCATTTACTTTCTTAGAGCGGCCATGCTCTCCTTTATGGTTGCTATCTTCTGCGTGGCATCGGCCTGTTTCTTGCGCTCGTTCTCCACGACAGCAGCAGGTGCGTGTGCCACAAAATTCTGATTGGAAAGCTTGGCGTTCACACCCTTGAGGAATCCCTCCAGATGCTCCAGCTCAGCCTGCATCTTCTTGAGCTCGGCCTCCACGTCAATGAGTCCGCCCAGACGTACTGCATACTCCTGGGTTCCAATCATGAACGCGGCGGTACCCTCACTCTTGACAGCCACTACAACAATATCTTCCAGTCCGGCCATCTTGAGAATCACGCTGTTAAGGGCTGCAAGCGGGTTCTGCCCCACAGCCTCGACTGTAAGCGGCTCACGCGGACCTATGTTCTTGCTCTTGCGCACCGAACGAATCTCTGTCACAATCTGCTTGGCCTGCTCAAACTGGGCGAGCAGAGCGGAATCGGCCTTACCCTTAACCAGGCTTACTATGCTCTGGTTCATGATGCTCTCACCGTCCTTGCGTTCGCGCACTGCATGCCACAGTTCCTCAGTGATGAACGGCATGAAGGGATGCAGCAGCATGAGCAGCTGCTCAAACATCTCAAGTGTGGCAACGAATGTCTTCGAGTCGATAGGCTGACCGTATGCCGGCTTGATAATCTCTAAGTACCAGCTTGCAAACTCGTCCCAGAACAGTTTATAGACAGCCATAAGGGCCTCACTTATGCGATATTTTGACATAAGGTCATCCATCCCGGCAGCCGTATCGACTAACTTGTTACGGAACCACTCCACAGCCACACTGGCGCTCTCGGGCTGCTCCATATCGGCCACTGTCCAAGTCTGTGTAAGACGGAACGCGTTCCAAATCTTGTTATTGAAGTTACGTCCCTGCTCGCAGATGGCCTCGTCAAACGGTATATCATTACCGGCAGGTGCAGAGAGCATAAGCCCCGTACGTACACCGTCGGCACCATACTGCTCTATCAGGCCGATGGGATCGGGTGAGTTGCCAAGTGACTTGCTCATCTTGCGACCCAGCTTGTCACGGACTATACCTGTGAAATAGACGTTCCTGAAAGGCATATCCTTACGGTACTCATAGCCCGACATGATCATACGGGCCACCCAGAAGAATATGATATCCGGACCGGTAACCAGGTCATTAGTGGGATAGTAGTACCTTATCTCCTCATTATCCGGGTTGTTGATGCCGTCAAACAGGCTGATGGGCCAGAGCCATGAGCTGAACCATGTATCCAGCACATCCTCATCCTGACGCAGGTCAGCAGTTGTAAGAGTGTTGTCCCCACTCTTCTGGCGGGCCAGCTCGACAGCCTTCTCTATTGTCTCGGCCACCACGAATCCGCCCTTGGGCATAAAGTAAGCCGGGATGCGGTGACCCCACCAGAGCTGGCGGCTTATGCACCAGTCCTTGATATTCTCCAGCCAGTTGCGGTATGTGTTCTTGTATTTGGGCGGGTAGAACTTGAGCTCATCATTCATGACAGGAGGCAGGGCCATATCAGCAAAATGTTTCATCTTGAGGAACCACTGCATGGAGAGCTTGGGCTCAATCACTGTATCCGGATTGCGCTCGCTGTAACCCACCTTGTTGGTATAATCCTCCATCTTCTCTAAAAGGCCGGCAGCATCCAGATCAATGGCAATCTGCTTCTTTACGGCAAACCGGTCCATCCCGATGTAGAGACCTGCCTTCTCGCTCAGTGTACCGTTATCATTGAATATGTCAATTGTCTCCAGGTTGTACTTCTCACCCAGCATATAGTCATTGACATCATGAGCGGGAGTCACCTTAAGGCAACCGGTACCGAACTCAATGTCAACATAATCATCCTCTATTACAGGAATCACGCGGTTTACCAGCGGAACAATCACCTTATGGCCCTTGAGCCAGCCGTTCTTGGGATCGGCCGGGTTGATACACATGGCGGTATCACCCATGATGGTCTCGGGACGTGTGGTGGCCACCACTGCATAGTAGCCCTTAGCATCCTTGTGTACAATCTCTCCCTCTGTGCCTGTAGGCTTAACGGTCTCCTGGTTGGCCACGTAGTACTTCAGATAGTACAGCTTGCTGTGCTCCTCCTTATAGACCACCTCCTCATCACTCAGAGCGGTCTGAGCCTTGGGATCCCAGTTCACCATACGCACACCACGGTATATGAGACCCTTGTTGTAGAGATCCACAAACACCTTGATAACGCTCTCCGAGCGCAGGTCATCCATAGTGAATGCGGTACGGTCCCAGTCACAGCTGCAGCCCAGACGGCGCAACTGCTTGAGGATTATGCCACCGTGCTCCTCTTTCCACTCCCAGGCGTGCTTAAGGAACTCCTCACGGGTCAGGTCAGTCTTCTTTATTCCCTGTGCGGCAAGCTTGCCCACAACCTTAGCCTCGGTAGCAATTGATGCATGGTCTGTTCCGGGCACCCACAGGGCATTCTTGCCCATCATACGGGCACGGCGCACCAGAATATCCTGTATGGTGTTGTTAAGCATGTGACCCATGTGCAGCACACCGGTCACGTTTGGTGGCGGAATGACTATAGTGTAAGGCTCACGCCCATCAGGCTCCGAGTGAAAAAACTTGCCATCCTCCCAGTACTTGTACCACTTTCCCTCCACATCGGCAGGGTTGTATTTGCTTGCTAATTCCATAAAGAAACACCTCTTTTTCCAAATTAGCCGCAAAGTTACTCATTTTTCCGCCAATACGGTCTCTTAATCAGGAACTATTACCAAAATGTTACAATGTTACGATGTTACAGTTAAAATATGGAAACACACACTGTCTTTTCCTGATTTTGGTGGTTCTTCCGCAATTTAGTTGAAAGACTGCCTTTAAGCTGCTTTCAGGCAGTAATTACTTAGCTTCAAGGCTGCTTTGTACCATACTCAATGGGTATGGCTACCCTATGGCTACCCTATGGCTACCCTATGGCAACCCTATGGCAACCCTATGGGTAGAG
>R27__coassemble_703_pt1 | contig 18990 bp, 21 predicted proteins | sample R27__metabat2_high_PE_044 | metagenome-assembled genome bin R27 | reverse complement strand
TCCCTAAATACTTTTAAACAAGTATTTGTAACAAAATGATCTGAAACAAGATGTAATATCATATAACGATAGTCAAAATACAGTTTTCTTAGCAGGATTACCCATATACAAAAAACCGTCCTTAGGTTTAGTTATCAAAACACTACCAGCACTTAAATTTACATTATCTCCTATATGGATACCTTGTAAAATAATGCTCCCAACGCCAAAAAAGTTATTATTACCTATCTCAACTTTTCCTGAAACCCTAACGCCAGGCATAAATGAATTATAATCACCTATCTTATCATCGTGACCTAATACGTCTGATCCATTGAACACATTAAAATCACCAATACAGACATCACAAGAAACAAAACAACCGCCTTGTATAATATTACCCTTACCTATCTTGAAACTAACTGGATCAACAATCTTCAGGTCTGGATGTATTATATTGGGGAATTCAACTAATGGATTATTTATCTTATCAATTATGGATTTCATTACAACAGGATTACCTATTGTAATAACTACAGACAGATTTGATTTAAATAAATTAAGTTCATCTATACCTCCTAAACATGGAGCATAGTGAGATACCATGGTTCCTTTAAGCCGTGGATTGTCATCAAAAAAACCAATCAGATCCCATTCTGGCTTAACTTCATTTATTTTTCTTATAAGACAAGCAGCTTCTCTTCCAAAACCACCAGCCCCATATATGGCAATTTTCTTCATTTACTCGAACAAATGATGAATAATGCTTTATCTAAAAATGGACCAGTTCACTGACAAATATATCCTCAGTGGGCTCAAAATAAAACGCGCCCCATGCCAATCCAGTGCCAAATCCACATGCTATTACCTTCTTTCCACCAAATTGGCTTCTAAGTTTATTGACTATCATAAGGGGAATTGTAGTTGATGATGTGTTTCCAAACTCATTAATATTATATGGACAACGCTCATCTTCAACCCTTAAGCGTTTCTGGATAAGCTTGTTTATCATCTGGTTGGCCTGATGTATCATAAAGTAGTCTATTTTATCTTTATCCAGTTCAAAGTGCTCTAGTAAGCCCTTAATACATTTTGGTGCTGTGTTCATGGCAAAAGACAATATATCCTCGCCTTCCATATTAGATTGAGTTCTGTTACGCATCATGCCATCCTTACATTCATAATATTCAAATGAAGATGGCTTAACAGGGTTCCTGTAACCTCCATCCGGAATAATCAGTGAGCGATAATTGCTACCGTCAGTATGCATACTGAAAAGTAAAGGCTTTGCAGTTTCATCAAATTCAAGGATTGTAGCGGTCCCTGCATCACCAGCCAAAAGATTAACTCTGTCGTATGGTGACTTGGCTTTTGTCGATGTCTCTCCCACCAACAGAAGTCCCTTCTTTATCTTTCCTGCACTGATAATAGAAGACATTACTGAAAGCCCGTAAATCCATCCCGGACAGCTCATTGTAATGTCAAAACTCATGCAGTCCTTTGGAATGCCTAACCTGTCCTGCAGGATGCATGCAGTTGCCGGGAAAATATAATCTGGAGTCTGAGTAACCATAATCAGACAACCTATCTCGGATTTGTCTATCTGCATATCTGCCATCAGTTTTTCTGCGGCAGCTTTGCAAAGGTCTGAAGAACAAATACCATCCTCTGCAATATAACGGTAACGGACACCTGTAGTCTCAATATACTTTTCAAGCTCATGCTTATCTTCAACAAGGGTTGAATCCATATTATCAACTCTCTTGGGTGGGACACAAGCTGCAATTCCAGCAATCTTTACGTTGTCAATTTTTAAGAATGCCATAATCTTAATTCAATTGTCTGTAGTTTATTTTTCCGGATTCAAATCTGGGAATACTGTCTATCACATTCACTGCAAATGATTTTGCCATAAGACCAGTCTTTTCAGATATAAATAACTTTACATCATCTTTAATGGACTCATCGGTTATGTAAATCTTCATCTGCTCATCATTACCCGAACATGCACACTCGGTATTGAAATGCTCGCTGATTATACGTTCACACTGGTCCAGACTGACTCTAAGGCCAAACAGTTTCAGAAAACGTTTCTTGCGGCCCACTATATAATAGTACCCGTCTTTGTCACGTCTGGCAAGATCACCTGTCATATAGATGCCACAGAACTCGTCACCTTTCTGCAAATCCTCAATACAAGTTCCATATCCCATTGTTACATTCGGACCTTCATAGCGTAGTTCACCCTCAACATCAGCACCTTCTATTTCATTACCGTTCTCATCAACAAGAGCCAAGCGACCCTCCGGGATAGCATGTCCAATACTACCAATATGTGAGACAGCATCCTTGGGAGGCAGAAATGCCAATCTTGCCGAAGTCTCAGTAGTTCCAAATGTAGCAAAGAACCTGTATCCTTTTTCACCTGATAGTTCTGCAAATGTCTTGAACAGATTATCAGGCAGTTTACCGCCACCTTCAGCCATAGTTTTCAAATAAGGTAAATCCATCTTGCCAAAACGCAAGCGGTTCAGTATTTCATAACTGAACGGGACACCGGTAAAGTTGGTTCCTTTCTGTTCTTTTATAAAACTCCAGTATTTTGGGCTCATCAAATTGGCCTCCATAAGCATTACTGTGGCACCTGCATAGAGATGACTGTTTATTACATTCAAACCCATGGTATATTGCATAGGCAGATCAATGATACCTCTCTCTTCTGTAGTCCAGCCAAATACTTTAGCTACATTCTTGGCGTTGCACTCTATGTTGCCGTACTTGTGGCGCACCAGTTTAGGACTACCCGTAGTACCGGAAGTAGTCATCAGCATAGATAGATCCTTATGTAGAGCAGGAGCTTTCCTATCCGTCTTACACAACACAAAGTCTTTGTAGGTAAACACAACCTCATAACCGCTTTCAACGACCATTTTCTCTGGCATCCAGTAATATGAAGGACTGTAAGTGTCGTTAAGCACACTGAGCAGTGTTTTATCAATATGAGCACTGAGCAGTAGGCAGACATCTTTACGGTCATATAGAGTCAAAAATCCCGCCAATGCCCCAACTCTGTTTTCACAGAGGCAAAACACCAACTCACGTTCAGATAAAACTCCAGTCAGTTTGCCACGCAAATCAACCAAATCGCCGTATGTCAATTGTCCACCGGCATCATCAATGGCAGCCAATGCTGATTCCGGTTTCTTGTCTATATCAAAAAGCATTACAGCTCAATATTATGGTTTTTGAGTATTTCCTTTCCGGCATCAAATGATGTGAATGACATAACTTCATCTGGCTCCATCTCAATACCAAATGTATCCTCAAGCACTGCTATAAGACTCATCTGGCCAATAGAATCCCATTTGTCACATCCAGCCATTGTAAGACCTTCAACAGTTTCAATCGGAATCTCCAGACCTTCTACGAAGGCATTCTTGTACTTTTCAATGTTTGTCATAATTATCCTAATTTGTTTATTATTTTTTCAGCAATTTGTGGAGCTGTTAATCCATGTTGCTCCCAACAATATCTTAATTCTCCTAGTTTACAGAAGAAATCATTCACACCAATTCTAATTAACCTTGTTGGATTCTCTTTATCAGCAATGTATTCAGCAATTGCACCGCCAAGTCCTCCGATAACACTGTGTTCCTCTACAGAGACGAACAGTCTGGAATCCAACAATGCATGATCTATACTGGCTGTATCCAAAGGTTTAATAGTATGCATATCAACAACGCGACAGTTGATACCCTTGGCAGCCAATAGTTCTGCAGCATCAAGAGATTCACGGACCATCATACCGGTAGCGAAAATCGTTACATCTTCGCCATCACGCACTGTATTGGCCTTTCCTATTTGGAATTCAAAATCAGTATCATATACAATAGGACAATTCAAAAGACCTGAAAGACGTACATATACAGGCCCCTTAACATCATGCGCAGCAATAACCATCTTTATTGCCTCAAGGCTATCAGCTGCTGATAGTATTGTCATTCCTGGGAGTGATCGTGCAAAAGCTATGTCTTCTGTTGCCCAATGTGAAATAGACAGAGTTTCCATGGCAAAACCTGCAGAGTTCCCAACCACTTTAACATTAAACTGATGATAAGACAAGTTATGACGTACGAACTCCAGCGCTCTTGTCAACAAAAATTCAGCGTAAGTACATGCATAAACTACTCTTCCGTCCTCTGATGACAATCCGGCAGCTATACCTATCATACTTTGCTCGGAAATTCCGGCATTTATCACACGATCAGGGTAATTGGTATTAAACCTGTCTAAACTGGCTATAGCTACACTATCTGCAACAACAACCCTCATATCAGGATCCCTTTTGGCAAGTTCCATCATGCCAATACCGGCAGCAGCACCCTTCTGCCCCAGTTTTGCATACGCTTTAATTAATGCAGGATTGATAGCCATAGGTTATGAATTTTGAATTTCATCAATGGCCTGGCGATATTGCTGTTCATTCAAAACAGCTTGATGCCAGGACTTGTTATTCTCAATGAATGACACACCCTTGCCCTTAACCGTGTTGGCGATTATAGCATATGGCTTACCTTCCGGCTTATGAGACAAAGCTTCAATTATCTGATGGACATCATGACCGTCTATCGTGACAGATTCCCATCCAAAAGCCTTCATCTTGTCCTCCATATTCCTTTGGGCCATCAATTCCTCGGTATTACCATCTACCGACATATAATTACGGTCTATAATGACTGTAAGATTATCCAGTTTGTAGTGTGCAGCTGCAATAAATGATTCCCATACAGAACCCTCCTCACATTCAGCATCACCAAGAAGGCAATATATATGATACTTTTGGTTAGTCTGTTTGGAGATGATTGCTTTACCTACAGCAAAAGACATTTCCATACCAAGACTCATGGAGGCATATTCCACACCTAATTCCTTTTTTAGCTGATGTCCCACCAACAGACCGTCATTCTGTTCATAGCTATTAAGTACATCAACAGGATAAAAGCCCATCTCTGCCCTTGCCGGAAACTCAGCCAACCTGGCATGTTCTTTACCTGCTATAAAACGGTCACGGTCATTCCATAAAGGATTGTCCAGATCATACTCCAGAATTGTACCGTATAGAACCGCATAAATCTCAACACATGAAAGACTTCCACTGACATGTGCACCACGATTACCAGCAGCAAGCGCCATATCCATGGCATGTAGCCGCATTCTCTTGCAGAGTTTGACAATTTCTTCTTCTGAAAGTCTTATTCTTCTCATTATCGACCGCCGTCAACTTTAATTATTTCACCATTGATGTAAGAAGACTTGTCGGATGCAAGAAACAACGCAACATTGGCTATCTCTTCCTTCTTACCAAGTCGCCTTAGCGCAGATTCCGATGCAAGTCTTTCAAGCATCTCATCTTTATACTGATGGATCATTTCGGTTTCGATAGGACCAGGAGCAATTGAATTAACTCTTATTCCCAATGGACCAAGTTCCTTAGCAAGACATTTTGTCATCATCATTACAGCCGCCTTACTACTTCCGTATGCTATCTTACCTGCCTGCGGTTCAATACCTGCCAATGACCCCATGTTGATTATTACGCCACTTTTTTGGCGACTCATTTTCTTGGAGATTCTCTGAATGATCCGAAGCATGGCAAAATAGTTGACATTAAATAGATTTACAATGTCATCTACCTTACTCATGCTGAGCAGTCCCACAGTAGATATACCAGCATTGTTAATGAGAACATCTACGGCAAGATTATCATTCAAAATAGACTGTATCCCATTATTAATGGCATCAGTATCTGACATCTCAAAATATACGGGCTTTATCCAGACATTATTTGTTGAAGCATTTCTATTTAGCCATTCCTCAAATTCTATGTTTTGTTTCCTGGCACACGCCCATATATTATAACCGTTTGATGCAAATAGCTCAACTAAGGATTTGCCTATTCCACGATTTGCGCCAGTGATGACCGCATTCTTTGAATCCATAATTACATCAACGTTTTGCCGCCGTCAATAATAAGTGAATGACCTGTAACGTATGCCGATGCATCAGACAATAAGTAAATTATGGCATAAGCTATCTCTTCCGGATCGGCATACCGCCGCAATGGATATGTAAGCATATCTTTCTCCAGATCCTCCTGTGAATAAGAACTGTTGTTCTTTATAAGATTAGTATTCACACGACTGGGGTTTACGCTGTTCACACGGATGTTTTTTGCAGCAAATTCAAGTGCGGCATTACGCATGAAAGCGTCCAGGGCATTCTTTGATACGGCATACATGACTCCACCCATAGAGACCATGCATACACCGCTAATGGATACTGTAAACACGATGGAACCGCCCTTGCTGATTTTTTTCTTCTTGAATATCTTCTGCGTAAGATACATGGGAGCAAAGGCATTGATATCCATTATCCTGTTAAAATCCTGGTCATTAATGAATTGTATTGGTAACACCTTTGAAATACCGGCATTGCTAACCAATCCGTCTATTACCGGGATGGCAGCCACCAGTTCATCAAGCTGTTCCTGATTAGTAAGGTCTGCCACAAATAATGAATGTTTCTGGTCACAACTTACATCAAGCATTGATAGAGTCTCCTCAAGAGATTGGCCATTGATGTCGGTCACTATCACGTTAGCACCCATCTTAGCGCATTCCACCGATGTAGCACGCCCTATTCCGCTGCCTGCACCAGTAACAAGAATGGTTTTACTTGCTATAGAAAACGGATTGTTCATATTCTTTAATTTTATCTGGCCAGCAGTACTCCACCATCAATAACCAAGGTACTTCCAGTTGTCCATGACGATGCATCTGACAACAAATAGATTATACCACGCGCTATCTCAACCGGTTTTCCCCATCGTCCAAGCTGGAATTTTTTCTTGTTCTCCTCTATTTCCTCAGCAGATACAGCTCCCTGACGCAATATGTCAGTCTCAATCATACCGGGATTTACGCTGTTACAACGTATTTTCTTGTCTGCCAGGTCAAGCGCCAGGTTTTTCATAAAACCATTTATGGCACCCTTGGACGCAGAATACATACTGTTTGCCGGAGATACAGAGAATACTCCTGCCAATGCCGATGTAAAAACTATTGATGCACCCGGCGCAATTTTCTTCTTTCTCAACAGTTTCTGAGTTAAGAAAATGGGAGCAAAGGTATTAATGCTGAAAATCTTATCCAAATCCTCCCTGTTAATGAACTTGGGAGGTAACAATTTATTAATGCCTGCATTATTAACCAAGCCTGTCAGAACAGGAACATTTGACACAAGTTCATCAAGTGAACTGTCATTGGTCAGATCACAAACAAAAAACTTATGGTCCAGTTCCTTGTTGGCAAGCATGCCCAAAGTTTCCTGAACAGTAGTTGGGTTAATGTCAACAAGAACCATTGTTGCTCCCAGTTTAGAGCATTCTATTGAAGTAGCACGGCCTATCCCGCTTCCGGCTCCGGTTACAAGTACTGTTTTGCCCTCAAGGCTGTATGGGTTTTCAATTATCATATTATAACTCCACTAAATCAGATAAAACAATATTATTAGTCTCAAATGCGACTGTACCCCAAGATAAACCAACTCCAAAACCGCAACCTATAAACTTGGTATGCTTGTTCTCTATCTTTCCCTTAAGCTGAGTTGCTATTGTAATGGGAATTGATGCAGATGATGTGTTGCCAAAATATGGTAATGAAAGAGGCATTTTTTCCGGTTCAACCTTGAGTTTCTTGATTATCTTGTTCAGCATAATGACATTACCCTGATGGAACACAAAATAATCAGCTTCCTGGTAATCAAAACCATAATTTTCGGCCAAACGTTTGATAGATTTTGGTGGTACAGTTATAGCAAAAGAGAACACATCCATACCTTCCATTCTTGGAGTAAGGCGATTAATCATCTTTCCGTCAACTTCCTCCAAGTCAAAAGAATGCAGTGTTGTCATATTCCTTGCGCCTCCATCAGGTATGATGATGGACTTATGACCATCACCATCAGTTCCAAGATGGAACTTGAAACCGGGAGCTCCTTCTTCAAATTCAACAGCTGTTGCTGTACCTGAGAATCCCATCAATGTATCAAGATCATACTCTGCACGTCTTTTGGCATCGCCAGCAAGCAGTAAAGCCTTCTTTACAGTGCCGGCACTCATAAGGCCAGCAATAGTTGATAAACCATATACCCAACCGGAACAGCCAAGAGCTATATCCTCTGCATAGCATTCCTTACTAAGACCTAACCTGGACTGAAGTATACAAGCCGTAGCAGGAAGAATATAATCTGCATTCTGTGATACAAACACCAGAATACCAATTTCTGACTTATCCCATCCAAGATCTTCAATGATCTTCTCTGCTGCAGCGTAACATAAATCGGATGTTGTGAAATCATTTGAATATCTGCGTTCACGGATACCTGTGGTCTCTATGAACGCGGCTGCATCATAGTCGGCAGATAGGTTCAAATCTTCACTCTTAACTTTATTCTTGGGAACGCCAGCGGCAATTCCGGCAATTTTGAGATTCTTGAATTCAAAAAACATATTATTAGCGCATTAATTTACCACCATCTACAATCAGACTTGTACCTGTTACCCAACTGGAAGCATCAGAAAGAAGATAGATAAATGCATAGGCTACATCGTATGGTGTTCCATATCTTTTAAGAGGATATGTTGCCATATCACGGGCCTTATCATCCTCAGACAAAGTTCCCCCATTGATAAGGTCTGTCTGTATCATTCCCGGAAGCACAGCATTCACACGTATTTTCCTGTCTGCCAACTCACATGCACAACTGCGCATATACGACAGCAGGGCAGCCTTTGTCGATCCGTACAAGGAAATGCCAGGAGTATTGAACAATGCTGATATTGATGACGTGAATACCAATGATGCAGATTTTTTTATCCTTTTCTTTCTTAACAAAACCTTGTTCAGTTTCATTGTTGAGAAAAGGTTTGTTTCAAAAACCCGATACAAATCCTCATCTTTAATGAAAGCAAGAGGGACAGTTATACCTACACCTGCATTATATATCACTCCATCAAGTTCGGGCATTGATGACACTAATGATTTGACATCATCTTCATTAGTCAAATCTGCAATCAAAGCTACATGTCCCTCACCCTCCATTTCACTTAGAGTCTGGTTAAGACGCTCCTCATTCCGCGCAGTAATGACAAGCTTTGCTCCCATCTTGGAACATTCTATAGCTGTAGTCTTTCCTATTCCGGAAGATGCACCGGTCACAAAGATTGTTTTACCCTCTAGTGAGAATGGATTGTATGTTATACCCATGGCGATTCTCCCTCTGGTTCATCAACCAAAACAAGGTCAGATATGACTATGTTTTCTGTTTGCATTGCCAATGTCCCCCAAGAGAGGCCAACCCCAAAACCACAACAAATGAACTTGGTAGGCTTGTTTTCAATCTTTCCCTTGAGCTGAGTAACAATAGTCAACGGAATCGAAGCAGAACTGGTATTGCCAAAATGGTACATACATGAAGGAACTTTAGCCGGATCAAGCTTAAGCTTCTTCACAATTGTATTGTTCATCTTCATGTTTGCCTGATGGAATACATAGTAATCTGCATCCATATAATCAAACCCATAGTGTTCAGAAAGCTTTTTTATTGATTTGGGAGCAGTAGAAATACCAAAAGCAAAGACATCCATACCTTTCATCCTGCCTTGAAGACGATTGATTTCCCTACCGTCTATCATCTCAGTTTTGAAAGAATCTAGAGAAGTCTGATTACGACTACCGCCATCTGGTGTGATGATAGCATCATAACCACTGCCATCTGTTCCAAAGTGGAACATGAGTCCTTCTGCACCATCACAATATTCTACAGCTGTTGCTGTTGCAGCATGTCCGAACAAAGGATTAACTACACAGTGAAATCTGGGTTTTGCATCACCGGCTATAACCAATGCTTTTTTGATTGTTCCTGCAGATAGCAACCCAGAAACATAACTCAATCCATGCACCCACCCGGAACAGCCAAGTGCAACATCAGCTGCATAACACTCCTTGCTTAAACCAAGACGGTCCTGGAGGATACAAGCGGTAGCAGGAAAGATGTAATCAGCTGTTTGGGATACAAAAATCAAAGCTTCTATTTGTGTCTTATCCCATCCAAGATCTGCTATTAGCCTCTCTGCTGCATTGTAGCCTAAATCTGATGTTGTAAGTTTATCGGAAATATGTCTCTCCAGGACACCAGTTGCCTCGACGAATGCCTCAGGAGTGTATTCATCAGAAATATTCTTTACGGAACGGTCCAGGTTACTACCTATTTTTTTAGGAACGCCGGCCGCAAAACCGGCGATCCTAATATTTTTAAACTGAAGAAATGCCATTAAGCTTTAGCTTTAACTATATTGAACAAATCCTCAATTGTTACTGCTGAGCGCATTTCATCACCCTTGATTGTGATATCATACTCCTCATCAATCATAGCAATGATTGACAAAGCTATCAGAGATGACCACTCGTCAAGCTCATGAAAAACGGTCTCTGCCTTAAACTCGCTGGCATCAGTCTCATCAAACTGATCAGCAAAATTCTGAATAAAATCGTTAAGTTCCATAGTGAATGAAATAATTAATTAATAAATATAAAATGTCATATCTTAACAGCTGGACAACCAAATACATGGTATCCATCCTTAACATTTTTCATTACCACGCTGTTTACTCCTACCACACAATCTTTTCCTATTGTTTTATGGGGCAATACGGTTGATTTGGTATGCATTGTGCTCATATCACCTACGATAGCGCCACCACCCAAGAAAACATAGGATTCAATTGAAACATAATTGCCGGTCACAGCATCATGACCAACATCATTAAAGCATTGAAAAACACAATGTCTGCCTATCTTGACATTATCTGACACTATTGTAAATGTACCTATGTATGTTCCATCACCTATCTCTGCTGTAGGATTGATCCTTGCAGTTGGATTTATTATAGAAATAAAGGAGCCTCCTTTAAGCTCTATTATTTCAGCATATTTTTTACGCCATATAGGATCACCCATTGCGCAAAAGAAAACATCATCAGGTTGAATACTATATGTTTCAACCGGACCTAGTATAGGTGGATAATCTCCTTTTAGTCCATCAAAAGCGTCACTCTTATCATCAAGAAAGCCCTTAATATCATACTCATTATTGTGGTATGCAACAGTGTTACACGCTGCAGCATATATCTCTCTTCCCCATCCGCGGGCTCCTATAATTACAAGATGTTTCATCGAACTGAGTGTGTCAGTTTGTTTAATATATTACAAACAGATTCTGCTATCTGCTCAACATCATCCATTGTCATCCTGATATGCAACGGCAAGCAGAGAATTCTACTGGCAATGTCCTCAGATACAGGCATGGGAACATACGGAACAAGATGAGTAAAGGTATTGACAGAAGGATAAAAGTATCTCCTGGGAAATATGTTTCCTTTTTGGAGAGACTCTATTACACGCAGTGTTGTGGCTTCATCCTTGAATATGACAGGAAAATAGCTGCAATTACAATCAGAGGTTATCTTCTGGAATCTGAGTTCCGGATTTTGTGACAATATTTCTTTATACCTTGCATATTTCAACTTGCGGTCCTGTAAGGCATCGGATAGATACTTCAGATTAGCAAGCCCTACAGCTGCATGAACCTCTGTCATTTTACCATTAAAGCCATCCTCTACTATATCTGCATGGTTCTCGAATCCAAAAAAACGTATTCGACGCAGCTTAGCATCAATGTTCTTATCAAGAGTGAATATACCACCGCCCTCTGCAGTATTGAGCATTTTTGTGGCATGGAAACTGGTGCAAGAGATATCACCATATTCCATAATACTTTTTCCTTTATAGTTTACACCAACAGCATGTGCGGCATCATATATTACCTTAAGATTATGTTTCCTGGCAATAGCATCTATCTCGTCAATCTGACATGCGTTGCCAAAAACATGCACCGGCATTATTGCAACCGTATGACAGGTTATCTTTTCTTCAATCTTAGACGGGTCAATATTCAAAGTATCAGGATCAATATCTACAAACACTGGCGTACAGTGTTCCCACATTATTGAGCTGATTGTTGCAATGAATGTGAACGGTGATGTTATTATCTCACCTTTCTTTTCTATTGCCTTAATGGCCATTTGTAATGCGATTGTACCGTTGCAGCAACTGACCATCTGAGGAACTTTCAGGAAGCTACACACCTCTTTCTCAAAACGCTGTACTAATGGTCCGTTGTGAGTCATTATACCACTCTCCCAAACCCCGTCAAGAAGTTGATCAACCTCCTGACGCGGAGCAAGTGTGGGCATTGTTACATAAATAGGTTTCTTATCCATTTATATGCTGTACTTTATGGCCGAGAGAATACTTCTGGCCTGAATATTCAGATAATTATTAAACTTAAGGAAATTATTAATCTGCTTGAGTGTCATCCATGTATAGTGCTCAGGGACATCCTGTGGGAAGTCCTTCCCCACCTCAACAATCATGTTCCGGTTCTGCTCTCTGAAAAACCTACCACCTTCCTCAGACTGAAGAACATTGTATCTGATCTGTTCTTTTGGAGCATTAAGCACATAATCAGCAAATGGCGGTCTTTGATCTGGTTTTACATCATAGACATTACCGGTTAGGCACTGTACAGTTGGAGCTAATTCCATTACATCAAAATTGCCGCATTCCAGTTTGGCCTGAACAAGAAAATGATAGATACCGCCAATCTTTCTGACAATGAAAGCACAGATTCCTTGCTGAAGTGGTTGCACCAAAGGTTGACACCAGCTTGTCACTTCTCTATTGGATATACTGACCTTCACTCCAATGATTCTGAAATACTTACCTTCATCATTTGCTATCTCATCGGCTGTACGATGCCAGCCTTGTAATTTATCAACAGGTTTATTGCTTACTAACAAGTCATAACGAGATTTTAGTCCGGATAACCAACTCAGTATTTGAGGCATAGTATGGATTCCATCTTCAGTTCTTGCCGACTTTATCATATCACGTCCGAACTGACTGAGTTTGCTCAGATCTGTAAGTGGAGTAAGATAATCAAGATATTCTATACCGGACAAGACTGTACGGGTATCCATGTTTACCATGTTGTCATAGTGCATGAATGACTTAATCTGACCAAGTGTCATCCAGCGAAAATCCGGAAGAACTTCAATTTCCTCATCAACCTTTATTATGATGTTGCGGTTGCGTTTGCGCAGAAAACGAGCTCCCTGTTCTGACTGCAACTGGTCAAGAAGTACATTCTCCGGCTTTACGTTCAGGAAATAATCAAGATATGCCGGTTTCTTTCCTTTATGGACACGTGAATAGTTGCTTTTTGTAGCCTGAATTGTAGGACTAATCTGTACACAATTTACATTGCCAGGTTCTATCTTTGCCTGCATAAGAAAATAGAGCATTCCATCTATCTCCTTTGTTATTATGCCAAGATAACCAATTTCCGGTTGGTTTATTATTGGCTGGTCCCATGAATGAACATTCCCATAATCAGTTTCCACATGGATACCTTGGATACTGAAAAACTTACCTGAGTTATGACGTAAGCCACCTTCGTCATCTAAGTACCATCCCTCCATATTATCAAATGGAATAAGCTCTACGTTAACCTTGACTTCGCGGTTACGTTGCTCTATCCACTGCTTGAGTGACTCTGTGCTGTTGATAGGATTATCAGTCGTCAGTAATGAATGTATCATAATATCAAGCCGTTTTCTTTTGACACCGCTATATACGGTCCCTCACGAGTTTCAAAGATAGTAGAATCTTCTATAATTTCAAGACTATGCCATTGACCCGCAGGAATGTGGATACCATAATTGCCAGTCAAGGGATCAAGCCTGAATCTGTCAGTTTCTTCACCTTTGGAATTGAAATATATCAAATCAAGCTTGCCTTTTAAAAGGACAAAAGACTCTGCTGTATTAGTATGACGATGTATTACAAACTTTGTACCTTTCAGCATGATATTGAGCATCCGCTGACAGGGATCATCAAGGGTCTCATGAAAGTTGTGATTCTTCCTAAGTCTTGGAGATTCCTTTGCAAGTGAAGTTACTCTCTGTATGAGATTGTCGTCAATCAGCATTATACCCCAGTCAAATCCTTGAATTGCTGCACTAATGATTCTTGACGTTCAAGAATAACATAATTTTCAGCGCGTACTTCTATGTTTGAGATACATGCAGCAAAACGTTGAAGTGATTTGCCGAAAGCATCATCCTCCGGTAAGTCGTGTTCAAAATAATTCTGGTTTTGTTTTAATGTATATTTTGGCACGCAGCCTGTAGGTGCTGTAAGTATCCTGCCCGAAGTAAGAGTACCCTTGCTTCCCCATACTTCAATATCACAGCGATAGTCATTATCCATACCGAAAGCAAGCTGTGCTGTCATGCCATCTGCATTAACCATAGTTGCCGTACCAAATATCTCCACATCAAAATCAGGATCATAGTTAGCTTGAGCTGCTGTTATTCTTGCTGTTGGTCCAAGAAGTTCTGTGGCGTAACGCATAGTATAACCTCCCGCATCCAACAGAGCACCACCTCCTAATTTTTTGTTATAACGGAAATCAGTAAGAGCACGCCTGGGAAAACCAAATGTTATCCGGTAAAGACGCGGGATGCCTATTGATGTTCCGTCAGCTACTATTTCATTTACAGCTTTAATCTGATTATGGAAAACAAACATATAATTCTCATGAAGAGCAAGTTCTTCCTTTCTGGCTGTTTGAATGAGATCAAGGGTGTCTCTCAAACAAGTGGTTGATGGTTTTTCGACCATAACATGTTTGCCATTTTCCAATGATAGTTTTGCCCATTTATAATGTAAAGCCGGAGGTAATGGTATATAGATAGCATCAATATCGTCTGATTTGATGATTTCTTCATAACCGGAATAAATCTTTCCACCATAGCTATCAATGAAAGTCTGTGCTTTCTCTCTTTCCCTTTCCTGTTGTTTATCAATCTGCTTTTTTGAAATAATGGATGTATCACCAAACCACTCCTGGGGACTGGCTATAGCAATACCCACAAAACTGAACACCTTACTATTCAGTTCATTCATGGTAAGAGCTGGCAAAAACCTGCGGAAAGCAATCTCAGACGGACAAATTATACCGATGCGAATCATAACAATTATTTATCTTATGACATTAGTGACATTAGCCTATTTCCTGTAACTGTCATCGTTATAGTGGTTCACTCACCAAAAAACATTAAACACCACAAGATTATTTACGTTCTTTCTCGACCATGTTCCGCCAGACGATACAGGTCATTCTCCTTACCATGAGCGACCTGCAGAACGTGGTCAAACAATAGTCAGAATCATCTCTAAATCAACTTTTTCTTTAACCGCTCACAAAGATACTACTTTTAACCGCTATTACAAAATATCACAAAGCTGCTTGTAACAATTTATTTCAACAGCAATGAATATCACCTTAGATGGTTTCTATATTGGCTAATCTTAAAATCATTTCAATGCAGAATAAGCAACAAGTAAAGATGTCTTATCAGCCTTAATTGATAAGGCCTTTACCGATTCTGAACAGAAAGCCACCTGACCCTGTATCAAGCTCACTGTTACTCCACAATCACCAATTAATTCACACTGGCCATCCTTTGCTATCAGGACCACAAATGAATTGATGTCAGCCATATCCATTGTCATGTTGTCATTTATAAATTCGGTATGGACATCGGACGAATATGTGTAGTCGTCCTCATCGCGCAACTCAATCCGAACGGATGACAAGTCATCGGGTTTGGCAAATACAAAGTGAAGTGGGAAATCCTTGCCGAACATCTCCGCGTTCATGTGACCCACCAACTGGGCACGGTACTTGCGCATAAGAGCATTTATTGAGAATCCTGATTCAGGTCCCTCAAGTACCATGGAAAGTTCACCTTCAGCGTCACCAAATCCCTCACCTTCTCCGAACGCCTCAGGATTCTCTAAAAGTTGACTATAGGTAACCACCTTCTCGCCACCGTTTTTTAATGCCTTCTTGAAAAGTATATCAAACTTATATAACATATATCGTTTGAATTGAAAGTTTATTTAAATACTCCACTATTTATGAAACGGGAATAACTATTGGATTATAACCTTATTTATTTTCAAAAAAATGTCAACATATAACATCGTGGCTTATCACTCATCAGTTACCTGTAAGTTTTCTGAAAGTATCAGAATTGACTGTTTCTTTAGTTTCATCTATGACTTTTATCAGGTACTGGCCATACTGATTTTTGAGCATGGGATGCGCCAATTCGCGCATTCGTTCCTCAGTAATCCAACCCTGACGGTAGGCAATACCTTCTAAGCACGCTATCTTGAGTCCCTGACGTTTCTCTATGACCTCTACAAAAGTGCTTGCCTCGCTCAGGCTGTCATGTGTGCCTGTATCAAGCCACGCAAAACCGCGGCCAAACACTTGAACCTTCAAGTCTCCATCATTTAGGAATTCTTGATTAACGGTTGTTATTTCTAATTCACCACGGGCCGAAGGTTTAATATGTTTGGCTACATCAACAACCTTATTAGGATAGAAATAGAGTCCCACTACTGCATAGTTGCTCTTGGGTTCCTTGGGTTTCTCCTCTATGGACAGGCAATTTCCCTGCTCATCAAATTCTGCCACACCGTATCGTTCCGGATCACTCACCCAATAGCCAAAAACCGTAGCCTTTTTATTTTCCTCAGCATCTTTTACAGCCATACGGAGCAAGCCCGTAAATCCAGAGCCATAGAAGATATTGTCACCAAGAACAAGGCAAACAGAGTCACCACCAATAAACTTTTCACCAATAATGAAAGCCTGAGCCAATCCGTCAGGACTTGGCTGCTCCTCATACTCAAAATGCACGCCATAATCGCTACCATCGCCAAGCAAGCGCTTAAACCCAGGAAGGTCATAAGGAGTGCTGATTATAAGAATATCTCTAATGCCAGCCAACATCAAAGCGCTTATGGGATAATAAACCATTGGCTTATCATAAATAGGCAATAACTGCTTACTTACGCCCTTCGTTATGGGGTATAGCCTGGTACCGGATCCTCCGGCAAGTACTATTCCTTTCATAATTATTGAGTTTTGTTCTTTTCATTTAGATTTTCAAGACTTTAACATCAAAGTTTTAACGCTACTTCTCTATCAGTTCTTTAATGCAATCCACTATATATCTTACGTCATCATCCTTTACATACGGGCCAGCCGGCAAGCACATGCCCACTTTAAAGAGTTCTTCACTCACGCCATTAACGTAAGCTGGGACATTCTTATAACAAGGTTGCTTATGCATTGGCTTCCACACGGGGCGGGCTTCAACATTCATGGCATCCAGTCCCACTCGGAGAGCTTCCACATTGTCATTGGGCTGACAGTCAGTTGTGGCGCTATCGGCCAGGTGAATGACACCAGCAGCACCGCCTACGGCGCCTTGCACGATGGTCTTGTATGCCTGGTCCTGACCTTTGATGCGCAGAGCAGGGGCAACTGTGATGGTGCACAGCCAGTAGTTACTATCGAATTCGCCTGTGGCTGGCTGGCTATGGACGGTGATGCCTTTGACGTCCTTAAAGAACTCTTCATATAGTTTCTGGACGTGCTTATGATGAGTCAGGTGGTCATTCACTATGGTCATTTGACCGCGACCAATACCGGCACAGATGTTGCTCATACGGTAGTTATAGCCTATCTTCTCGTGCTGGTAATAGGGATAGCTCTCGCGGTATTGGGTGGCGTACATCATTATCTCGCGCCACTCGTCATCACTGCCGGTGATAAGTGCACCGCCACCACTAGTGGTGATCATCTTGTTTCCGTTAAATGAGAGCACACCATAACGCCCAAAAGTACCCAGCGTCTGGCCTTTATACTTGGAGCCAAAGCCTTCGGCAGCATCTTCAACCACTGGAATGCCGTATTTATTAGCGATGGCCATAATGCGGTCGGCCTTATAGGGCATGCCGTAGAGGGCCACTGGTACAATTGCTGTGGGCTTGCGGCCAGTCTTGACGATACGGTCACGGATGGCTTCTTCTAGCAGGTCGGGGTCTATATTCCAAGTGTCAGGCTCAGAGTCCACCAGCACTGGTGTGGCACCCAGGTATGTGACAGGGTGTGTGGAGGCGCAAAAGGTGAAGCTCTGCACGATTACCTCATCACCAGCCTTCACGCCCGAAGCCAGCAGCCCCAAGTGCACAGCCGCAGTTCCTGCAGACAGTGCCACCACGCGCTTGCCCTGACCCACAAACTCCTCCAGATCCTTCTCAAATCCATTGACATTGGGCCCCAGCGGCACCACCCAGTTGGTATCGAATGCTTCCTTTACAAATCGTTGTTCTGCACCATCCTCCGACATGTGTGCCAGACATAGATAAATTCTATCTGATCTTTTTTCCATATAAATTATCTATATATTTTACCGCCCACTCTACCGCTAAAAAGAAGTTAAAAGTGACGGTTCTTAATCTTCATTTTATTGCTATCTTTCAACACTCTCCAACACCCCATCCAAATGGCTCGCCCAAACATTCCCCCGCAAAAAAGCCAATAGCGTATCAGGCCTATCAAACTCTCCGTTCTGATAAATCAATGTAAACATCGTATCTCCCGACCCTTACTACTACCAACCTACTACCTTACTACTACGAACCTACTACGAACCTACTACCTTATTACTACGAAGGCGCTACCTTGTAATTTGCTGATTTTGGTTGTCAGATTACTGTCTTACGATTGAACCAAGTTGACGGGTTAATAAAGGGCATTAATCATTCTCCCCCTATTGCGGTTGTTTTAGTTAAATGTAGCACTCCAAAACGTCCTGCAATATGGGAAAAGCTACGTTCTCACTCAGGCAAACCCACACCCGATACGTTCCGTCTCCTATCCAAGAGCGTCCCGCAGAACGTGACA
>R27__coassemble_654_pt1 | contig 20135 bp, 16 predicted proteins | sample R27__metabat2_high_PE_044 | metagenome-assembled genome bin R27 | reverse complement strand
GTAATACTGTAACGCTGTCTGTTTTTTTATTCATTATGAAAATAATTATTACATTTTTACAAAAATTAAATCTACATTTGAAAAACTTTGACTTTATTTGCAGAACAACGTTGTGAGATGTATCTATTTATCTTTATTACTAACTTAATCGTGATTATGAGAAGAATGAAAGTTTTTATGGCCTCAGCATTCGCTTTGCTGATGTCATTCGGTGAGGGTGCTTTTGCACAATCGATTCCCGACTTGCCTGGCGCCGAGGGTAACAGGGTGTTCTTCATCGGTTTTGAGGATGGCGGTGCCACATTTACGGATTCCTCGCTTTCAGCGTGGGATACAATTGCCGGTGTCTATTACTATCCCCAGAACAAGTATGACGCTTCCCTGAAGAAGCAGGATCTCGTTTTTAGGGACACTACCTATCTGGTTTACAACGAGGTGAGGCCATTGGCTTCCCGCGGAGATACCTATGAGTTCGTTTCAGATTTTACAGGCAGCCATACCGCAGAACTGGAGGCTCTGGGAGGTGAAGGCGGAAACCATTTTCTCAAGTATGTTTCCGGCGGATCGGCAGGAGGCAACAAAGCAAACAGCTATGATGCCAATCTTTATGTCCGTGGCGTTCCAATCGAGGACAACACCTCTTACAGACTCACCTACTATGTAAAGACTTCGGGTAAGGATGCGGATATAGAGTGTGACATGATCCGCGGATGGTTCCAGTCATGGAAGCCTTTCACGATGAGTGCTTCCGGAACTGAATTCATTTCGGACAAGTCCGGATTCCCGGATGACCAATGGGTACGCATGACCTCCATGACCTATTTCCTGAACGATTCCATTGCCAATGCATATCTTCATTCACAATACTGGTGGGCTGCTGACTGGACGTGGAAAAATCCTGAGAACGGCAACACATATCAGTACATAATGCAGCCTGACGTCTATTTCTACAGACTGTCATTCCGCGGTCCTGCCACCACCTATTATATAGATGACCTCTCACTGGTCAAGTCAATGATAGGCGGAGTGGAGTATAACGATGATGTCCTGAGAGTGGATTTCGGTTATCAGACCAATCTCAGCGAGCTTGCAAAAGCCGATGAGGAGGGATCGCTTTCCATCCCTGCCGAAATGGTTTCCGTAAAGGGATTGGACGGTTCAGAGGAAGTTGAACTGGAACCTATTTTTGTGGAGTATCACTCAGACGGTTATCTATATATCTGGTTGGACGAGAGTTGTGACTATTTTGATGACCTGAGAGTCAGTTTCCATAATTCTGAGGATCCCGCCTATCAGTTGAAGTACAACGGCAGCCTTTATCCTATGGCTAATCAGACTGAATGGGTGAATGCAGGTAAGATAGTTCCTGATTTTGAGGATGAGTTTGCATATTACAATCCGACTATTTCAGCTATTGCCAAGGATCTGACTCCGCCTCAGGTTATTTCAACCGTGCCTGATGACGGATCATTCAATCTGGATCCCGTCAAGGATGAATACCGTCAGGTCAAGGTGTTCTTCAACAAGAAGCCTTATCTGGGAACAGACGGTGTTTCCGTATCGATTACAGGTCCCGGTATCAAGGGCTTCACGCTCAGGCCTGGAACATACGACTCTGATGAGAACAGCATGATTTTCACATTCCCGTCCGATGTACCCAGAAATCTGAACGGTGACTACAAGATTATTGTAGCTTATGTCAAGAGCTATTCCGGTGGTCAGAGCGCTGATCCGTTTGAAATGGAACTGTCATACGGTCAGGTTAGTTCCGATCCTCCGACATATTACATGAAGGGTGATTTTGATGCACAGAAAGATAACACAATACCTTTGGGCTTCATCTGCACAGATGCAACCGGTACCCACCAGAACGGCGAGTCCAGTAACGGAAGTGGTCTGCGCCACTATCCGGAGGGTAGTGATTTCTTCCGCTGCTTCTATCTGGGACCGCGTGACGGAGCAAACTTCGGAGAGGCTACATACGGTGAGGTTAATGACCATACCCTGCTCCTTTCTCCCGGAAAGGTACGCGTACGTTTCGAATATACTGGCTGGGAGACCCAAAAACAGAAATTCACGTTCTCGTTCTATAAATATGACGATCCTGAGAATCCTCTTATCGAAGAGGAACTGACTCCTACCGCTGCCCACTGGCGTGTGGGCGGTAGCGGAACAGCTACTGTCGTAGATGACGCAGATGTCTTCTCACAGGATATTGATATTACAGAGGAGGGCCTGTATGTGATGAAATGGCGTATTAATGCCAGTGGTTGGACCGGTATAGCATTCGGTGATGTTGAGGTTACAAACTGCTACTCAAAGCATCGTCTGCTGCTGGCTGATTTCGAGACCGCCTACAACAATGCGCTTGCTCTGAAGGATGAGGTTATGGCTTCCGAAACCAAGTATTCCGGTGAGGACTTCAATAAGTTCTCAGATGATATTCTCACTGGTTACAACGGATTCTCAAGCACCTCTCCCTCTGAATGGAAGGCTGCCACCGCTGCCGTATTGGACGGTACCTCCGAAATGCGAGCAAGAATCGCCCTTGTTGACAAGTTCTTTACGGGTTATAGCAACGCCTTGGCAAAACGTGACCAATATGCAGAGGAAAAGGAGTCAGGTCTGCAGGCATATACTGATCTTGTCACTACGCTCCTTGCTTATTCAGGACTTGATGTCACAGCCAAGAACAGCGATGAGTTGAATGAAATCATTGATGAAATTGCTGCTGCTGTAACTGCAGTGAATAACCGTGTCACTCTTGACACCAATTTCGAAAATGCTCTCAAATCAGCTGCTACAACTCTAGAGGAGGAACTGGAGTACAGTTATCTCCCGGAATTCGGTGATTTGCAGGCTGCATACGATACATATAAGGATGTTGATGTCATAACTGAAGTTGACGGACAGCTTACAGACGCTATCAATGCTCTGAACGGTGGTGTGAAGGCATACCAGTATGCTTATGGTCCTATCGCCGCACAAACTGTACAGGTTAAGGGTCTCTATAAGCTGGCTGGTGACCTTGAGGTTAATTTCGATGAGATTCAGGAGGGTCTTGCTGCCAATCTGAGTACACGTATGGAGAATCTCCGTACGGATGACCAGGGCCTGGCTTCCCTGCTCAAGGAGATCATCAAGTTCCGCGTCTATGACATCCTTGCCGAAGGCGGATCAGATACGCTGAACCTGACTCCGTTCATTACCAACTACAACCTGTACTGCACAGCCCAGAAGGATGTGGAGGTTGAGCATTACAACTACTCATACGGTACTCCTAACAACAGATGGAGGCTTGTAACTTCAACCTTTACAACTGTCTATCCGGGCTGGACTGTTACCGGACTGGGTGGTAACGTACATGTGGTGAGTGAGCTTCAGAACTGGGAAGACAAGCCCGAGATTATGGACGGCTTCATAGCATTTGACTGGAGTGCCAAGGTTGAACTGGAGCAGACAGTTAAAGGCCTGCCGGAAGGTGTCTATTCAATCGGAGTAGGTCTTAACAATCAGATCAGTTCGACAATTCTTGTAGGTACTGTAGGCGATGTCGCTGACACTGTTCATATCGCATCCTCCAACCAGAACTATCCGTCCAAGGCCAATGTATTTGCCGAGAATCTGGAAGTTACTGATTCCATCAATGCAAAAGTTGTTGTTGCCGGTGGTAACGGATGGGGCCGAATCGACAACTGGGAACTTTATCTGACCGCCAAGCGTCCGGCCACGGACTATAAAGCTCTGGCAGCAGCCCAGAAGAGTGTTGTCGAAGAATGTCTGACAATGGTACCTGAACTCAAGGAGGTGAAGTCATACAGATACTACACTATAGATGGTATTGAGACTGACGCTTCACGCAAGGGTACTATAATCCGTGTGGGAACTAATGCTGATGGCAGCCGTACGGTTGAAAAGATCATGCGGTAAGGTTTTCCTGCCTGAATAAAGAATCAGGGTGGCCGGACGGTCACCCTGATTCTTTATTTACTTTTTGTTGTTATCTTCTTTTGACTGTCACATTGGCCAGTTTTTCCCAGTACTGGATGATTCCGCAATGGTCATCGTTCTGGTGTCCGTCTGCCTTCATGGCCTTCATGGCCTCCAGTATCTGTGTGGTCAAAGGTATAGGAGCGTCAATCTCCAGAGCGGTGTCACGGACGTTTAGCAAGTCCTTAGTGTGCATCCAGATAGGTCCGCCGGGTTTGAAGTTGCGGTCCAGTATCATGGGCATCTTGGCATCCAGGACAGTGCTTGCTGCAAGTCCTCCACGGATAGCCTGATATACCTTTTCAGGATCAACACCGGCTTTCTCGGCGAAAACCATAGCCTCCGAAACTGCTGAGAGATGAAGTGCTACCATGATTTGGTTGGCGAGTTTTGCAGTATTCCCGCTACCTATGCTGCCGATGAGAACGGCTGATCCTCCCATTGAGAGAAGGATGTCCTTAACTGATTCGAACACCTCTTCCTTACCACCAACCATGATTGACATTGTGCCGTCAATTGCCTTTGGTTCGCCTCCGCTGACAGGTGCGTCAAGCATCTCCACTCCCTTTTCAGCAGCAGCTGCATACATTTTTTTTGCCACAACCGGAGAGATGGAACTCATGTCGATGATGATGCAGCCCGGTCTGATTCCCTCCAGTACTCCATCCTTGCCGGTCAGAACCTGAATCACATGAGGAGAATTTGGCAGCATTGTGATGATGATGTCACACTTCCCGGCCACCTTTGATGGTGAAGACTCTTTTTCTGCGCCTAATGCAACCAGTTCGGCCACAGGTTCGGGCTTGATATCAAAAACTGTCAGGGAGAACCCTGCCTTCAACAGGTTTTTAGCCATTGGTTTACCCATGACTCCAAGTCCGATGAATCCGATCTTCTTACATTTGTTATCCATTTTCTTATTATATTGATGAAAGATAGGTTAATATAATCTCCTAAACACCTTGTAATACAAAGGTAAACACATTTTGTCCGTTTAATGCATCATTTGTGGAATTAATTTGTATTTTTACAACATAGTTCACTATTAATGAAAGGATGCTTATGAAAGTCGTTATTGATTGTGATGATGCCGCATTGGAACTTAAGAAAGTCATTGTGAGGCATCTTGAATCGAAAGGAGTTGAAGTTACTGATCTTGATTATCTTGGGAATAAAAAAGGAGCTTTCTATCCTGAGATTGGCTATAATCTGGCATGCAGGATTAAGGATGGTTCGTTTGAGAGGGGTATCCTGATATGCGGGACCGGTCTGGGTATGGCCATGATAGCCAATAAAGTGGAAGGTGTCTATGCAGGAGTCTGCCATGATGTGTTTTCCGCGGAGAGACTCAGGAAGAGCAATAATGCACAGGTACTCACGATGGGAGCACGTGTCATAGGTCCTGAACTTGCCAAGACCATTGTTGATGCCTGGCTTGTTTCCGAGTTCCAGGGGGGAGGCTCCCAGCCAAAGGTGGACCAGATGCATGAACTTGAGAGAAAATCATTTCATCCTTAAACAGAAATATTTTTAAACCTGATTACTTATGCAGAAAATTATCAATGATCCCGGTAATGTGGTTGATGAGATGTTGCAGGGCTTTGTAAAGGCACATCCTGAACTAATCGCGGTTACAGGGAATGAAAGGGTGCTGAAATACAGGAATGCACCTGTGGAAAACAAAGTGGGTATCGTAACAGGTGGAGGCTCCGGTCACAAGCCGGCTTTCATAGGTTATATAGGTAAGAATATGGTTGATGCCGTAGCTGTTGGAGAACTGTTCTCCTCACCTCCCGCCCAGATGTTCTATGACGCTAACCGTGAGGCTGATGCAGGTAAAGGTGTAGCCATTCTTTACGGTAATTATGCCGGTGACAATATGAATGTCGAGATAGCTATGGAGCAGGCTGAGGAGGACGGGATAAAGGTAGCCAGAGTGGTTGCCAATGATGATGTTCCGTCGGCCCCTAAAACCGAATCTGCAAGGCGTAGAGGCGTTGCGGGTTAAATACTGATGTGGAAGACAGGTGGTGCCAAGGCCGCTATGGGCGGAACCCTGGAGGAGGTTGTGTCAGTGGCAAAGAAGGCTATCGGTAATACCCGCAGTATGGGTGTAGGATTAAGTCCGTGCACCATTCCTGAAGTGGGACATCCCAATTTCACCATTGAACCGGGTATGATGGAAGTGGGTATCGGACACCACGGTGAACCCGGCATTGAGGTGGCCCCGCTGGAAACAGCCGCACAGATAGCTGAAAGGATGTGCAACGTGATACTTCCTGACTTGCCTTTCAGCAAGGGGGACGAGACCGTTGTGCTGGTATCCGGATTAGGTTCCACTCCTTTGATGGAACTCTATATTCTTTACAATGAAGTGCAGAAGATTATGGAAGACAAGGGGATAAGGATCCACCGTGCATTTGTGGGCAACTACTTCACCTCGCTTGAGATGGCTGGTGCCACTCTGTCGGTAATGAAACTTGATGATGAACTGAAGGCCTGCATAGACTATGAGGCCACTTCAATCGGTCTAACTGTCTGATACGTGATTATGGAACAGTTTACACAGGAGGCGGGAATCCTGTTGGTTGACAGGATGATAACTGCCATTCAGGAAAACAAGCAGTATTTGAGTGATATAGATGGCGCTATAGGTGACGGTGACCACGGTATCAACATGAACAAGGGATTCACGCTTTGTCGTGAGGCTTTGGATAAGCAGCCCGGTAACCTCTCGTACGGAATGAAGACATTGGGCAAGATCCTGCTCATGAAGATAGGCGGTTCTATGGGACCGCTCTACGGAAAGTTCTTTGCTGCTTTCGGCAAATCGTTTGAAGGCAAGGAGCTTATCGGGAAAGAGGATTTCCTGGCTGCGTTGGAAGGTGCGGTTGAGGCAATCCAGGCTATTTCTCCTGCCAAGGTGGGTGACAAGACTCTTATGGATGTTCTCATTCCGGCGAAAGAGGCTATGGAACAGGCTGTGGCCGAAGGCTGCTCCTTCACCGATTCTTTGGACCGTATGTCAAAAGCAGCCCAAGCGGGACGAGACAGTACCGTTGATATGATAGCAAGACTGGGCCGTTCAAGCAGGCTCGGTGAGCGTTCCCGCGGCGTGATGGATGCCGGTTCGGCTTCATGCTGCCTGCTGTTAGTCTCTATGGCCGGTTCTGTAAAGGAGCTTCTCAACCAATAACTGCAATCCTTAAATTCAGATGTTATGCTGATTGTTCTTCTGATTGCGGCAATCTTGTTCATAGTAATATCTACGGCCAAGCTTAAGTTGCATCCGTTTCTGGCCTTGATAATCGCGGCCATCGGTTATGGGCTCTGCTCTGGACTTCCCCTGGACCAGATAATCAAATCAGTCAACAACGGTTTCGGCAATACTGTAGGCTCCATAGGTATCGTGATTGTGGCGGGATGCATCATCGGGACCTTTCTGGAAGAGTCAGGTGGGGCATACATTATGGCCCGCAGTGTCATGAAACTGGCGGGGGAGAAACGTGTACCGTTGGTCATGCTTCTGCTTGGATACATTATATCAATTCCGGTCTATGCTGATTCGGGATTCGTGATCATGACCCCTCTCAACAAGGCTCTCTCCAAGAAGGCCGGGATAACGTTGGCCGCATCGGCTATTGCCCTTTCACTGGGACTTACGCTCACCCATTGTCTGGTACCTCCTACACCGGGACCTATTTCTGCGACAAGTATAGTCGGGGCGGATTTGGGATTAGTAATCCTGACAGGCATTGTGGCAAGCATGGTGTCTTTTATCATTGCATTGCTTTTTGTCAACAGGTTCGTTTCGAGAACATATATAGATCCGGCTCCCAATGAGAGTGATCAGGAGATAGAGGAAAGGGTTAAGCATGCTCCCTCAGCTGTAAAATCCTTTCTGCCGATAGTAGTGCCCCTTTTACTCATTGTTCTGAAATCCGTCTCGGACTTCCCGACTAATCCTTTCGGAACGGGAACAGTGAAAACGGTCTTGGGTTTCATAGGTGAACCTGTCGTTGCCCTGTTGATTGGTATGGTGTTGGGATTCATGCTTCCTAAGAAGTTTGACCTTGATATGCTTTCCACAACCGGTTGGGTTGGCAAGTCTTTAGTGTCGGCAGCCGTAATCATAATGATTACTGCGGCAGGCGGCTCTTTCGGAATGGTTCTGAGGGATTCCGGTATTGCCGATGTGGTGGGCGGTTTCGTGTCCGATTCCAGTCTGGGAATATGGATGCCTTTTCTGATAGCGGCCGCTCTTAAAACCGCTCAAGGCTCATCAACCGTAGCCATTATCACTACAGCCTCGCTGCTGGCTCCTCTTATGGAGACAATGGGTTTCGCGGCTCCAATTGAAAAGGCTCTGGCTGTGACCGCACTCTGTTCAGGCGCCATGGTCGTTTCGCATGTCAACGACAGTTTTTTCTGGGTCATAACGCAGATGACCGGCATGACTGTCAAGCAGGGATACCGTTTCCATACACTCGGGACTCTGTTGTGTGGAACAGGCGCAATGCTTACCGTGTGGGCAATATTCACAATTGTTCATTAAAAAAAACTGAATATGAAACTTGAAAAGAAAGTATTGATGAAGGTTGAGCAGGTATATACTGCCAACGCATTCCGTATCGGAAACGACACATTCGTCGCTGCCGGTTCGGAAACCACTCCCCTGGTGTTTCTTTACAATCTCAATACAGGATCATCCGAGCTGGTTGCCGATTGTCCCGGTGGAGTGATGAGTTTTGTTCCATTACCCGGTAATCCCGACATGTTCTTTTCGATAATGGGTCTCTTCCCTCCGTTTGTAGGTGCTGATGCAGGCCTGTTCATGCACTGTCGGACTGACAACGGTTGGAAGACGGTGAAACAGATGCCTTTGCCATTCGCACATCGTTGTGATATTCTTGAGGCCGGTGGCAGGAACTGGGTTTTTGCCGCTTCTGTCAGCCGTTTCAAGGAAAATCCTGCCGACTGGTCGTGCAAGGGTGAGGTATATGTAATCGGGTTTGATGACAATGGGGCACCCATGGCTCCGCAACTGCTTTATAATTCTCTGACAAGGAATCATGGTATGTTGAAATGCCGGATAGATGGTGAGGATGTGATGTGTGTGTCAGGTGCAGAGGGAATATTCGGTTTCACTCTTTGTGCTGACGGAAAATGGAAAAAGAAAAAACTGTTTGACAGGGAGGTTAGCGAGTTCGGTTTTATTGACCTGGATGGTGACGGTCAGGATGAGCTTGTCACCATTGAGCCTTTCCATGGTAACACGCTGAATATCTACAAAAAGCATGGCGATGCCTGGAATCCTCTGTTCACGGATTCGCTTTCGTTCGGCCATGGCCTGAGCTGCGGCATGTTCCGCGGAGAGCCTATTGTTGCTGTAGGAAACCGCAGGGGAACTTTCACACTTGATGTGTTCACTGCCAAGGACCCGGCCAACGGCCTGTTCAAACGTCATCAGATAGAGCAGGATGCCGGTCCCACCCAGACTCTTGTCTTCAATTCCAATGGTGTTGACTACATCCTCAGCGCTAACCAGAAACAAAACGAGGTAGTATTATATTATTAACAGACAAATAAACTGTAAGATGACCTACAAGACCCAATTTCTGACTTTTTTAATGGTGTCGGTGATGCTTGCCGGTATCCAGCCTGGAATCTCTGCCCAGCAGTCATCGTCGCCGGCTTTTGAAAACTATTTCATGCCAGCCGTGACGAAGACCGCCAAGCCTGACGAGAAAGGGTTTATCCGCCGTTGGCTGTTGCTTGAGCCTATAAGTAAACCCAACCGCAACAACCGTGTCTTCACCGACAGTTATGTAAGAGATGCTCTCACACATGAGTATTTCCCCGGCCAGTTTACAGCTATCCCCAAGGATGGTGACAAGGTTAAGGTGAAGATGGAGACCCAGGCGCCTGTAAACCTGCAGGCAGGCCGGCCGGCAGCCAATCAGTCTCAGACTCCGGTCATGGAGGATGCTGAACTAATATGGCATGCTCTTGACAGCAAGTTGTTTAACATCAAGCTTTTCAGATTCGCAACCGGACTTGGCAAGACCCGTTATGGCGTGGTATTCTGGGCGGTTACCATAGTGGAATGTGACCGCGATATGGAGAACGTCCGTCTTGCAGTGGGAACCAACAAGGGATCCATGTGGTGGGTGAACGGTGAGGAGTTGCTTCTTCTTTCGGGCGACAGGGACATGAATGTTGACAGTGCCGTTTCCAAGAGGATTACTCTTAAGAAAGGACGTAACATAATACGTGCCGGTATTATCAACGGTCCGAGTATGAGTGATTTCTGCGCCCGCTTCATTGATGACAAGGGCAATCCGATTACCAATCTGACTATTACATGCAAATGATTCGCTGAACTATCAAAATTAAAAATATGAAACAGAATATCAAATATATATGTGGAGTGTTGATACTGTCAGCCATTGCAGTTGATATATACGGACAGATAGGAGCCCCATTTATACATGATCCTTCGACTATAGTCGAGTGCGATGGCAAGTATTACACATTCGGAACAGGAGGTGGTGGTCTTATCTCTGAGGACGGATGGCATTGGAGCGGTGGTGCGGTCAGACCTGGTGGCGGAGCTGCTCCCGACGCAATGAAAATAGGTGACAGATATCTGGTTGCTTATAGTGCCACAGGCGGAGGATTGGGTGGCGGTCATGCAGGCCGTATCCTAACCATGTGGAACAAGACTCTTGATCCTGATTCGCCTGATTTCAAATATACCGATCCCGTAGTAGTGGCCAGTTCGGTGGAAGATGAGGACTGTGATGCCATAGACGTCGGTCTTATGCTTGATCCTACGACGGGCAGATTATGGTGCACCTATGGAACATATTACGGATTCATTAGACAGGTTGAGCTTGATCCTGCAACAGGTTTCCGTGTGGAGGGCAATGAAGCAATTGATGTGGCTGTAGATTGTGAAGCCAGTGTCATGATGTACAGGAACGGATGGTATTATCTTTTAGGAACTCATGGAACTTGCTGTGACGGAGCAAACTCAACTTATACTATATATGTCGGCAGGTCCAGGAACGTCAATGGTCCGTTCATTGATAATGTCGGCCGAACCATGATTGAGGGTGGAGGACGTAAGGTTCTCTCCACTGAAGGACGCAGGGTGGGACCCGGTCATTTCGGTCGGTATATCATTGAAGAGGGAGTTGAGAAGATGTCCTGCCATTTTGAGGCGGACCTTGATCAGGGTGGACGCAGTGTGCTGGCCATCAGACCTCTACTTTGGAAAAATGACTGGCCGGAAGCCGGTGAACCTTTTGAAGATGGGGTGTATGAGATAGAGACAGCCCGTAACGGATATGCACTTGAGATGACGGTTGATTTTGTCCGTACCGGAGGTGGTATGGGGGGAATGGGAGGCGGCCGTAATGGCGGGAATACAGTTCCTGCCCCGGTTCCCAACCAGCAGCTCTCGGAAGTGATAGATTCATGGCCTAAGGGTGACTGTCAGGCCAGAAACGGTTACTATGTGGCACGTCCATGGCAGCGTTGGACAGTCCAGGCTGTGCCAGAGGCCGGCGGATATCTTGGTGGACCTTATTACAAGATTCTGATAGCAGGAACTGAAAGAGCTCTTGCCGCAACTGCCGATGCCGAGGTACAGGTTGTCTCAGCATTCACCGGAACCAATGAACAGCTGTGGAGGATTGACCAGTTGACGGACGGCAGTTTCCGTATTATGCCTAAGAAAGTTCCGGGACATTCGGAACCTCTTGCCCTTGTGTCAATGGGTGACTGCACCCCGACATTGGCCGGGTTCAATTTCAGCTCAGATAACAGCAAGTGGTATTTCCGCCATTTTGAACCACTGAAATAAGTACTGGAATATAGAAAGGAAAGGGCGCGCGGAAAAATTCAGCACGCCCTTTTTTCTTATTCTGCTGCTATCCCTGTCCAAAAGCCTCGGGAAAGGTGTTGGAAACGGTATTGGACGCGTGCAGTTTCATTCTTTTTATTTAAGTGATAAATTGTTCATTACTTTATTAAGTCCGATATTGGAGAGCTTGCTGAAAATGGTTAATTTCGCGAAAAAATACAAAAACCGTAAAACCATAACAAGACAATGTCCGAAACAAAACGAATTTCATCCGCTCTGATATCGGTCTTCCACAAGGACGGACTGGACGAGATAGTAAACAAACTTCATGAGGAAGGAGTCCGACTCATATCCACTGGGGGAACTCAACGTTTTATTGAATCACTCGGTGTGCCGTGCCAACCGGTTGAGGAGCTTACTGGCTATCCTTCAATCCTGGGCGGTCGTGTCAAGACTCTTCATCCCAAGGTGTTCGGAGGAATCCTGGCCCGTCGTGAGGAAGAAGGCGATATGTCTCAGATGGTCAGTTATGACATACCGGAGATTGACCTTGTGATAGTTGATCTCTATCCTTTTGAGGATACAGTTAAATCCGGTGCTTCCAATGCTGACATCATTGAGAAGATAGATATAGGAGGTATCTCATTGATTCGTGCCGGGGCCAAGAACTTCAACGATGCAGTGATCGTGGCCAGCAAGGATCAGTATAAGCCCCTGCTTGATATCTTAAACGAGCGTGGTGCTGAGACAACTCTTGAAGAACGCCGCTGGTTCGCTAAAGAGGCATTTGCTGTTTCATCATATTATGACAGTTGCATTTACAACTGGTTTGCGTCTGATGATGAAGAGGATCATTTCCGTCTTGCTCTGGACGGTCACAAGTCCATGCGTTACGGTGAGAACCCGCACCAGAAAGGCGTTTTCCATGGTGACCTGGATGCCATATTCGATCAGGTACACGGAAAGGAGATATCATATAACAATCTGCTTGACATAAATGCCGCAATAGATCTGATTGACGAGTTCAAGGAGACCACATTCGCCATACTCAAGCACAACAATGCTTGCGGAGTGGCTTCACGTCCCACATTACTTGAGGCATGGAAGGATGCCCTGGCCGGTGATCCGGTCTCTGCTTTCGGTGGTGTGCTGATTGCAAATGCTCCGATTGACAAGGCCACTGCAGAGGAGATAAACAAGATTTTCTTTGAAGTCATAATAGCTCCTGATTATGATTTTGACGCCCTTGAGATCTTAGGACAGAAGAAAAACCGTATTATCCTTATACGTAAGGAACAGGATCTTCCTGTCAAACTGGTCCGTTCAGCATTGAACGGAGTTCTCGTGCAGGATAAGGATATCAAGGAGGAAACACCTGATGACCTGAAACTCGTTACCTCCCGTAACCCTTCCGGCGATGAGATTGAGGATATGCTTTTCGCCAACAAGATAGTCAAGAACAGTAAGAGCAATTCCATCGTTTTTGCACGCGGTAAGCAATTGTTGGCAAGCGGTGTAGGCCAGACCTCAAGAGTGGATGCCCTGAAGCAGGCTGTGGAGAAGGCACACGGATTCGGTTTCAGTCTTGAGGGTGCTGCTATGGCAAGTGATGCCTTCTTCCCATTCCCTGACTGTGTCGAGCTGGCGGACAAGGCGGGGGTAAAGAATGTAATTCATCCGGGAGGCTCAGTCCGTGACCAGGAGTCAATCGACTATTGCGAACAGCATGACATGACAATGGTCATTACAGGATTCCGTCATTTCAAACATTGATTAATAACGCATAACACATTCTACAGTGGGTCTATTTTCATTAACACAGGAATTGTCGATGGATCTTGGCACTGCCAATACCATCATAATGCACAATGATAAGATTGTGGTCAATGAACCGTCAATCGTTGCATTGGATAACCGTACTGATAAGGTCGTGGCTGTAGGTAACGAGGCCAAGATGATGTATGAGAAAACCAACAGTGCCATTCGTGTCATCCGTCCTCTCAGAAACGGTGTGATAGCTGATTTTGATGCCTGCGAGCAGATGATGCGTGGTCTGATAGGCATGGTTGATTCCGGAAGGCGACTTTTTTCCCCTTCGTTGAAGATGGTGATAGGTGTCCCGTCCGGCAGTACAGAGGTGGAACTCAGAGCCGTCCGTGATTCCGCTGAACATGCCGGAGGCCGTGAGGTCTATATGCTCTTTGAACCAATGGCCGCAGCTATCGGGATAGGAGTTGATGTGCTGGCTCCTGAGGGTAACATGATTGTTGACATAGGCGGTGGTACAACCGAAATAGCTGTCATATCTCTGGGTGGCCTTTGCTCAAACAGTTCCGTGAAGGTTGCGGGAGATGACTTTACAGCCGACATTCAGGAGTATATGAGCCGTCAGCACAATATTAAGGTGAGCGCGCGTATGGCGGAACGGATCAAGAGAAATGTCGGTCTGGCTCTTACGGAACTGGGTGAGGATGCCCCGGAAGACTATATTGTGAACGGACCTAACAAGATTACCGCCTTACCCATGTCCATACCGGTATGCTATCAGGAAATAGCCCACTGTCTTGACCGTTCCATTTCCAAGATTGAGTCGGCAGTGCTTAACACACTTGAGAACACTGAGCCGGAACTCTATGCGGACATACTCAAGAACGGTATTTATCTTTCAGGCGGAGGTTCAATGTTGCGTGGCATAAGCAAGCGCCTCTCTGACAAGATAGGTATTCCTTTCCATGTGGCAAATGAGCCTCTGTTGAGTGTTGCCAAAGGAACAGGAATAGCTCTTAAGAATGTAGAGCGTTTCTCATTTCTTATGAGGTAAAGCCGTGCGCTCCCTTTTGGATTTCCTCGTCAGACATGCACACGTTTTCCTGTTTATATTTCTGGAGACGTTGTCGCTGATATTGCTTTTTGGCCTTAACGACAATCAGAGGATTGCTTTCTTGACATCAGCGAACCGTCTGTCGGGAACATTTCTTGAATGGAGGGCCAATGCGGAGAGCTATCTTGGACTGAAGGGAGAAAACGAAAGGCTTCTCAAGGAGAATGCTCTTTTGAGGGAACGGCTTTTATCTTTATCTGACAGCCTTGAACTGGAAAGGGTGAAGGTGTCGCCAGATGAGGTCTTTGTTCTGGCGCGTGTCATTGATAATTCAGTCCGTAAAGACGATAATTATTTAACGATAGACAAAGGTCGTTCTGACGGAGTAGAGCAGGGAATGGGAGTATTTGATTCCCGTGGAGTTGTTGGTGTGGTGAATATGGCAGGCTCGCATTATTCCGTAGTGCTTCCTGTCCTCAATAGCCGAAGCAGCATCAGTTGCAAGGTTGTGGGATCCGGGAGCATCGGTTTCCTGGAGTGGAGAGGAGGTGACCCATATAAGGCAATACTGGTTGATGTTCCTTATCATACTGCTGTGTCTGCGGGTGATACGATAGTTACCAGCGGTTTTTCATCGGCTTTTCCTGAAAATATTCCCGTAGGGACTGTCAGGAGTGTCGAACAGCACAGAATGAGTTATACGCTGAATGTCTCTGTTGACCTTTTTGTTGACATGAGTGACTTGAGGTGGGTATATGTTAATTCCAGGAAATCTGATCCTGAATTGGAAGAATTGGTTGGAAAGCATTAGGTGCGGGAAGATATGGAACCTTTGTCATTCCTGAAAAAACTTGGATCAATGACAGGACTCGTCCTGCTTCAGGTCCTTTTCCTGAACAGGATATCCCTGTTCGGTTACGTTACACCATTATTCTATCTTTGGTTTATCGTCCGTTTTGACAGTTCAATGTCAAGGTATTCCATGTTACTGTGGGGATTCGTTACAGGTCTTCTGATAGACGTTTTCACTGCTACTCCCGGTCTGAATGCCACTTCGTCCACCTTGGCCGCAATGATCCAACCCTCTGTGGTGAAACTGTTCCTTGCCAAGGAGCGTCGTGAAGTGATAATCCCCGGAAGGAACACCATGGGAACAGGCCCTTTGGCCGGATATCTGTTTCTTATGACTTTGGTCCATCACAGTGCCTATTTCCTTCTGCGTAGCATTCCCCTTGAGGATTGGTTGGTCATAACAGCCAAGATCGTGTTGAGTACGCTTCTCACCTTTATTGCTATGTTTGCTGTTGCCCTATCAGTAGAGAAGTCAAACCAGAGACGTCCTGCATAGTGAAAAACCACAGATTTGACAACAGGAAATACTTTATCGGGATCATGATAGTAGGTGTGGTCTTGTTGTATGTGGCGCGCCTGTTCTACATTCAGATATTGGATACAAGATATAGCAGTTCCGCCAACAACAATGCGCTATACCACAGAACCATATATCCGGTCAGAGGGGTCATATTTGACAGGAATGGTGAGGTCCTGGTCGGTAACAGCCCGTCTTTTGATGTCATAGTCACCATGCGTAATGTCAGGAATCTGGATACGCTGGATTTGTGCCGTTCTCTTGATATTACCAAGGAGTATTTTGTCGATAGGATGGCTGAGATCAGGAATGTGCGAAGGAATCCCGGTTATTCGGCATATACCCGTCAGGTATTCATGTCTCAGCTGTCGGTTGAGGAAATCTCGGTTTTCAGGGAAAACCTGTTCCGTTTTGATGGTTTTGACATTGAGGAAAGGACGCTTAGGAACTACAGTTACAGTGTAGGCGCTCATCTTCTGGGTGATATGGGCGAAGTCTCCAAAAGTGATATCGAAGCCGATGACTATTATGTGCAGGGAGATTTCATAGGCAAACAGGGAGTTGAGAAGTTCTATGAAAAGATTCTCCGGGGTAAGAAGGGCGTTGAGATTATGCTGAAAGATGCATACGGAAGGATTCAGGGTAGCTACATGGATGGGCAGACAGATATCTCCCCTGAGCCTGGCCGAAACGTGAAGTTGGGTATCGATATAGGCCTCCAGGCTCTCGGAGAGAGACTCATGCAGAATAAGATAGGCAGTATAGTGGCCATTGAACCTGAAACAGGTGAAATACTCTGTATGGTTTCTTCACCTACATTTGATCCTTCCGAACTCAAAGGACGTCACCGCGGTGACAATTATCGTGTCCTTGCGGCGCAGAAAGACAAACCGCTTCTGAACAGGACCATCCAAGGTACCTATCCCCCTGGTTCCACTTTTAAGACAGCACAAGCCCTTACGTTCCTGCAGGAGGGTATAATAGATACTGAAACCCGCTTTCCCTGTACCGGAGGATTCGTCTTCCGGGGGCTGAGAGTAGGATGTCATGCCCATTCCTCCCCGTTATCACTTCTTCCCGCCATAGCCACTTCCTGCAACGGTTTCTTCTGCTGGGGTTATTACAGGATGATAGGTGCTGACAAGTACAGGACTCCTCAGGCCGCCCTTACCGTATGGAAGGACTATATGGTTGACATGGGATTCGGTTACGCACTTGGAGTTGACCTGCCTGGCGAAGCCCGCGGCATGATTCCCAATTCGGACTATTATGACCGTCACTATAACAGGTCCTGGAACGGATTGACCACCATAAGTAATGCTATCGGTCAGGGTGAGGTTACGTTGACACCTTTGCAGATAGCCAATTTAGGGGCTACTATTGCCAATCGTGGCTATTACATCACTCCTCATGTGGTAAAGGAGATTGAGGGAGGAGAACTGGATACTCTGTATACGACCAGACATTATGTCAGGGTGGAAAGAGAGAATTATGAAAAGGTGGTACAGGGGATGCGTCTGTCAGTGCTGGAAGGAACCTGCCGCTCGGCAAACAGCAGTGACTATCAGGTTTGCGGCAAGACAGGTACAGCTGAGAACAGGGGTAAGGACCATTCGGTATTCATGGGTTTTGCTCCCATGGACAATCCCAGGATTGCTATAGCTGTCTATGTGGAGAATGGGGGATTCGGAGCGGTGTTCGGAGTCCCGATAGGAGCTCTTATGATGGAGCAATACCTGAATGGACGGCTTTCGGAAGAGAGCGAGGCCAAGGCTAAGGCTTTTTCAGAGAGAAGTATAGACTATGGTGAGGAAGAGCGTTGACATAATAGGTAAGCTGGACTGGATAACCGTTTTGATTTATCTGGGCCTGATGGTATGCGGTTGGTTTTCCGTGTGTGGAGCAAGCGCGGACCTTGAGAATCCTGAGCTGCTCTCTTTTGCGACACGTCCCGGAAAGCAACTGGTCTGGATACTATGTGCCATTGTGATAGGTGCTCTTGCACTTTCTGTCACAAAGGATTTTTATAGCACCTACTCTTACTTCATCTATTTTGCCTTGCTCGTGCTTCTGTTGTTGACAATATTTGTTGCCGAAGATACCAAGGGTTCCCACTCTTGGCTCAAGATGGGCCCCATAAGCATCCAGCCAGCGGAATTCGCCAAGTTCGGTACGGCTCTTGCGCTTGCCCGTTTCATTGACAGGTATGAGTTCAATATTGACAGACTTAAGGATATACTGAAGGCAGCCGCCATATTTTTAATACCGATGATTCTTATAGTCATGCAGAATGAGACAGGATCAGCATTGGTATATCTGGCATTCCTGCTTGTCCTGTATAGGGAGGGTATGACCGGCAATGTCCTGTTGATAGGATTCTGTGCAGTACTGTTTTTCATATTGGGTATAAAGTTCGGTGCTGTCTCTTTCAGCGGTCAGCCATACAGCGTAGGAAGACTGGTAGTATTGTGGATTGTCCAGATTCTCACGGTAATAATAGGTTGGTCAATAATGAAGAACAGAAAAGTAGGAATAACGCTGCTTATCATGGAAGTTGGGGCAACATTGATAGGTTTCTCATTATCCCTGGCTGTAATACCTTTTAATGTAACCTGGCTTCAGATCGTGCTTATCCTGACAGGTGGAATATATCTGGTCTTCCATGCCTTTAAGGATATGGCCAAAAAATACATCCTGCTTGTGTTGTTCGCTTTCGGATCAGTAGGTTATCTGTTTTCGGTGGATTATTTTTTCAATGAAATACTGCGGCCTCACCAGCAGACCAGGATCAATGTAATCCTTGGGCTGGAGGATGATCCGTTGGGCAAGGGCTATAATGTGAACCAGTCACTTATTGCTATCGGCAGTGGAGGCCTTACCGGAAAGGGCTTCATGAAAGGAACCCAAACCAAACTCAAGTATGTCCCTGAACAGGATACGGATTTCATATTCTGTAATGTCGGCGAGGAGAAAGGCTTCCTTGGCTCTGCAGGGGTCCTGATACTATATCTGGGGTTACTGCTGAGACTTATTATGGTGGCTGAAAGACAGACATCGGTTTTTGGACGGGTATATGGTTACTCGGTGGCAAGTATCCTGTTCTTCCACCTTTTTGTCAATGTAGGTATGGTACTTGGAATAACGCCGGTCATAGGAATCCCCCTTCCGTTTTTCAGTTACGGGGGATCATCGTTATGGGGTTTTACCATCCTGCTGGCGGTATTCCTCAGGATAGACTGCGAACGTAACGTACGCGTTTAGGATGTTACCTCCTATTGCCTGTCATTACGCTGGGGGCGGTTATTCCGGTTTCCGTAATTATTTCTCTTTTTCTTTTTCTTCTTGTCAAAACGTGACAGGTCGCCTTCGTCAAGTATGTCGGAAGAGCGCCTGGCTTCAGCTTTTTCAGAAATTCCGCTAAGTGAATCCGGCTTGTTGCCCTTTCTGTTCATTGAGATAATCTCAAGCGCCCTTTCAGGTGTGATGGTCTCTATGTTGGCGGCAAATACCTTGTCTGTGGAATATGTCAGCTGTCCGTTAAGAATGTCGGCTTTAAAGAAATAGTATGTGTTGTCTATGGTTTCAAGGGGAATGTCCCGGGATGGGAAGTGTTTCTGTGCCTCCACGTACGCATCGACTTCATAGTTAAGGCAGCATTTCAATTTGGCACATTGTCCGGCCAGTTTTTGGGGATTCATGGAGAGGTCCTGCATACGTGCAGCTCCGGTTGATACGGAAACGAAACTGGTCATCCATGTGGTGCAGCAAAGCTCTCTTCCGCACGGACCTATGCCTCCTATGCGTCCCGCCTCTTGACGGGCACCTATCTGTTTCATCTCTATCCTTACACGGAATACTTCGGCCAGTACCTTGATCAATTGGCGGAAATCAACACGGCCGTCAGCAATATAGTAGAATATGGCTTTAGCTCCATCTCCCTGATACTCCACATCGCCTATTTTCATTTCAAGCCCCAGATCCTTTGCTATCTGACGAGACCGTATCATTGTGTCGTGCTCCCGTGATTTGGCTTCGGCATATTTCTGCATATCAACTTCACGGGCTTTGCGGTATATCCTTTTTAT
>R27__coassemble_594_pt1 | contig 21600 bp, 9 predicted proteins | sample R27__metabat2_high_PE_044 | metagenome-assembled genome bin R27 | reverse complement strand
GGTAGTAAGTATGTCGTTGAAAATAGCACATCTAAAGAATATAGTGTTTTTGCAGGTGATAAAGTTTCTTTTGCCACAGCTACTGATTGGACATATTCACCGATCCGTTTTTGGGATAAGGCAGCTACAAGTTATGACTTTTATGCTGCTGCTCCAAGTGGAAAGAGCTGGGTATGGAATAATACTACTAAGAAGTTATCACTTGCTGATTTTTCATTGAGCGGTTTCAACTCCGTAACAGGTACTCCTGCAACAACAGTGGCTCCGGATAAGGTGTTAACCGAATCCCTTGACACCGAGGATCTTATGATTTCAACAGATGTTACAGGTTATAACACATACACATCGACTGCTGTTAATCTTCATTTCAACCATATCCTGTCTCGTCTTAACATAGGTGTACGTAAAGCTAGTATTCTTGATACATTTGTTGTTAAGTTGAATTCAATCAAGGTTTACAACATGAAGAGTAATGGTTCATTTGATGAATCCAAGGCTTCTGGTACAACTCTTGCCGCAGGTACAATTGCTCGTTGGGAAGATGCCACTACATCTACAACATTTACTACAGGTATAGGTTATACTCCTGCTACAGCATTGGAGGTAACATCCACAGCAACTGCTCCCGCTAGTTACCAGTATGTATATGAGGGCTTGGTTATTCCGCAGGCTGTAGAATATAATCCTACAAAAGAGGTCGCAAACTATGTTGCAGACCAGACTCCTGCTCACTTTAAGCTTGATGGAAGCAATGCTACAACAACAAGTGCTCCTTACATAGTTATTGACTATGAGATATGGTCTAAAACTGGTGCTGCAAAAGTGGACGCATACAAGTACTACTATAACCTTGCTGACGTATTTAATGGAGATGAAACTTCAGACGTTAATTTCTACGAGGGATGGCAGAACACTCTTATGATCACACTCTCTCCTGTAGCAATCAACTTTGATGCAGATGTATATCAGTGGGCAACAAAGGAGAATGTTGAAGTATATGTAACTGATGCACCTGCGCCCTAATCATTCATCAAAAGACTCTTTTCTTTAAATAGGCCGGCGGGGTTTGACCGCCCCTCCGGTCACACAGATGAGAGGTAAAGGAAAAGATAAAGGAAGAAAAGGGTAAAACTTAGAGAAACTAAAAAGTAATAATTACCGATCAAAAGGCTGAAACGAACAGATTCAGGACAGATCAAAAGATAAAAAAGATAGGATTATGAGGTTTAACCGTATAATGACAATTGCAAGTCTGGCTCTGCTGGGAATGGTGGTGCCGGCCAGTGCTGTGTCAACGTTTGAGCCGCTTGAGACTATTGAGTCCATTGAGGAGTTCGTGGAGGTTGAATCTGTTGATGAATTCAGCGGATTAGGGATTTCAGAACCCACTGATGCTGTAAGCCCGGAGGTCAGGATGGAGTATGATACAGTCCGCACCAGCAGGATGGTGAAGGACTATCTGGAGTTCAACTTCAGGTTTGACAAGTATGACCTGGACATGAACTATAAGGAAAACAGCTCTATCATGTCACGTTTTGAGCATTTGATTGATTCCATCGGTATAAACAGGATTTCCAGGATTGAGATTGTGAGCCAGTCATCGCCTGAGGGTGTCTATGAGCATAACATCTGGCTGTCTGAAAAACGTTCAGCCACTATGGATGCCTTCATGCGCGAGCACTATCCTGAGCTGGTTCAGAAAATGTCCATTTCACCGGACGGTGAGTCATGGCAGATGCTGCGTGATTATGTGTCACGCGATACACGCATGGAGGCTGCCTCCATCCAGAGAGTGCTGGATGTGATAGATGCCGATATTAATGTGGGTACACGCAAGTGGCGTATGGAGAACGTGCTGGGTACCGATGCCAATGTGGGCGATGTGTACCGTTATCTGTACCGGACCTACTATCCTGTAATCCGTTTCTCCGGAATAACTATTGATCATGAGTCTGAGACTATAGAGATAAAAGAGCGTCCTGTGGAGGTTAAGGTTGAGCCGGTGGTTGAGCCTGTACAGCCTGAAACTGAGCAGGTGGTTGAGCTTGAGCCGGAGCCTACATACCGCAGATTCCCCAAGCTGGCATTGAAGACCAATCTGGCATACGATGCGTTCTTTACTCCGGACATGGGTTATGCTCCCATACTCAACGTGGAGTATGAGTATTATTTCACTGAGAACGGCCACTGGTCCACTGTGGGTGAGTATGAGTTCCCGTGGTGGTCCGATGAGAACAAGCATCAGTACCTGCAGATGCTCAACTGGCAGCAGGAGATGCGTTATTACCTTAAGAGCGGAAAATGGCACACCGGCCATTACCTGAGCCTGTACGGCGGTTATAACCTCTATGATATCTGTTTTGACAGTAATCTGGGCAACGGTTATCAGGGTGAGGGCGTACATGGCGGACTGGGTTACGGTTACGTGCTGCCGCTCAACAGGAAGCACACCTGGAAGCTGGAGTTCTTCCTGAAGGCCGGTTACTACGAGTCACATTATGACAAGTATGACGCAGGTGTTCCCTTCCAGGGCAAGTACTACTACCGCTGGTACAAGAACCCGAATGATTTTGTTCCGCGTAACTGGAGGTTCCGTTGGTTCGGTCCCACAGGTGCGGGTATAACCTTGAGTTATGACATTATTTACAGGCGTAAGCTGAATGAGACCAAGGCAGTGGACGTCCTGAACATGAATAAGTAAGAAAAGAGTGAGAGTAAACTATATGAAGTTGTATAACAGGATACTGATGCTGATGGCTGCGGTGACTCTCACCGTGACGGGGTGCCAGTCCGAACTGCTGACTGAGGTTCGTGAGCAGAGCCAGTCGGAGCTCTTCTCAGCCATTGATTTCGGCAACGGCCTGATAGATAATCCTGTTAGCACACGTGCTGTGACCCGTCTGTCAGATCATACCACTACCATGGGCGTATGGGGCTGGCAGTCTCTTGATGATGATGAGTTCACTCTCTTCAACAACGAGTATGTGTTCTATAGCGACAGTATTGACAACTGGACTTACAGGAACAAGCGTTACTGGGATTCCAAGAGCACATACCGTTTCTATGCATACGCTCCGCACAGCCGTTCAGTGGATGGTGCTGAGGTAAGTATAGACCGTTCCACCGGTATTTTCACCATAAACGGAGTGGAGCTCACCGGTGGCAACGCTCTGGCTGAGGGCGGTTCCCGCACCCTGCTGGGCACTTTAAGCGGTGTGACTGATGTGGACTGGTTGATAGACCGTGCAGGCAAGACCGGAATAAGCGGTTACCGTGCCCAGAGGGTTATCTTCAACATGCAGCACATACTTTCCAAGTTCAACGTGCTGGTTAAGACCAGCGGAGCTGTCTCCTCCGATGCGGGCACAACCATCACTGTGGACAGCATTATAATAGGAAGGTTCAAGGGACAGGCTGATTTCGTTCAGCGTCTGGACCATTCACCTAACCCTGACAACGCTCTGGACCAGACCATGGTAGAGTGGAGCCTCTATGCTGCGGGCAGCAGCTACTCCACACGTAGTGCGGAAGGTGTGGCAGTGGACGGCCAGGGTATGTACGTTATTGAGTCACTCATCATCCCTCAGGCCACCACAGCGGACCAGTTCCTCAAGGTGTGCTATACTATGAGTACCGGTGGCGGCCGTTCAGAGCGGTTCACCAGCCTTATGCCGTTTGATATGTTTGACAGGTTCATGTCAGGCTGTAACTATACGCTCACAATCAGCATAGGTCCGGACGTGATTACGTTTGATACCGGTTGTGAGCAGTGGACCCCGGGTTCTGACGCTGTGGGGTATATTTATTGAGAAGTGGAATATATTTGAAGAAAGTAAAAAGTATAAATAAATAGTTTTAAACACGATGAAAAGGAGTATTTTTCTATTTGCGGGAGCGGCACTGATGCTGTTCGGAGCTTGTCAGGACAACAAGGTCATGTATGAGTATGATTCCAGCAGTGAGGGATCAGCCTACATTGATTTCAGTAATTACGTGGGTGGCATTACCCGTTCTTCCATGAAAACAGGCGCTTCATTTGCAGCCGGCGATGCTATGGGTGTGTTTGGTTCCCAGACAATGGGTGATATTCTCTCATATCCCTTTAACAACCAGCTGGTGACCAATGTGAGCACAGCATCTGATCCTAACCTGTGGAGCTATGAACCCAAGAAGTATTGGGACATCAACTCTCAGTATGATTTCTATGCTATCTATCCGTATAGCGCATCCGACTATACTTTTGACAGGGATTCCCGTCTGTTCACGGTGAATGACTTCATAGTGAAAAGTGCGGCCGATGACCAGGTTGACCTGATGATAGCGCAGAGCGTTATTAACGCCCGTCCGTTCAACAAGGTGAATTTCGTGTTCAACCACATCCTTTCCAACGTGAATTTCTACGTTAAGACATCCGATGAGTTTGATGTTAACGGTATCACCTCAGTCACTGTGCTGAGCTTTGACATAACCGGTCTTTACGGTAAGGGTTCATACGCCCAGACTGAGTGGAACGGAAATAACTCACCCGTTGGTGTGTGGACTGCTGACAACACATCAGTCTATGACCTGCCTGAGGTTAAAGATGTCAGTTATGTAATAGGTGGTGACAAGTCTTCACTTGCTGAGGACCTCCTGCTCCTGCCTCAGAACATAAGTGATGACGCTATGGTTAACGTAACCTATAAGCTTAACTATGCGAACGGTGATGAGTCCGTGTTCCGTCGTTCAGTCAGCCTGAACCGTATCATGGGTGTTAAGCGCAGTGCGCTCATGGACACTGTAGCTATTGCATCATGGGCTTCAAACTATCGCTATAACTATACCATATCAATTGACCCCTCCGTTACGGATCAGGGCGGTCATCATCTGCCTATTGCTGATCCTGACCATGACCAGCAGGATCATCAGGACAATCCCGGCGTTTATCCTCCCACAGTGGATCTCCTGCCCGTGGATACTGACGGTGACGGTGTTGATGATGACTACTGGGTTGATGAGGATTTGGACGGCACACCCGACTACCCGTTGGTATGGGCTGATATTGACGGTGACGGTAAGGAAGAGGCTATGCCTGACCGCGACTCTGACGGACAGCCCGATGATTCTGACGGTGACGGTAATCCTGACGTGATATGGATGGATACTGACAGTGACGGTTTTGTGGATACTGAGCTGGAGCGTCCCGTTACTCCTTCAGGTCCTGACATCCCCGATACTCCCGCCAAGACTCCGTTTGCCGATTACAACGGTGGAATCGATGATTATATGTATGCCGACTCTTACCTTATGACCGATGACCAGGGCGAGTACTGGATTGACCTGGACGGTGACGGTAACGGTGATATCCATATCCTCTGGAAGGACATTGACGGTGACGGCCTGCTGGAAGGTATTGCCGATAAGAGTGGTGACGGCCTGCTCACTGATGCCGACAGCTATGATAACGATGGCAAGGACTATCTGGGTAATAACAATGATTATGATGTAGTGCTTTACCTGGTGGAGAACGAATCCACCGGTGAAATGGAATGGAAGGAGCTGGAGCGTCCGGACAGCAGCACTGGCGGCGACGGTCCCGATGTTCCTGACACTGACGTTCCCAACGCTGACCATGACGGTGCAGTGGACGGTTACAAGAACCCCACCACATATCTGGTTAAGGACGATGATGGTGAGTACTGGATTGATGAGGACGGCGACGGCAAGGGTGACATCCATATAGTATGGAAGAACATCGATGATGATGACATGCTGGAGGGTATTGCCGATAAGGTTCAGGATGGTGTGGCTACAGAAGCTGATAACTATGATAATGATGGTGTGGACTACAAGGGTAATCCTAATGACTATGATGTGGTCCTCTATCAGGTGACAGAAGGCGGTGAGCTTGTGTGGAAGGAGCTGGAGAAAGAGGCTATGCCTGACGGTCCGGATCTTCCCGATGTGGATTCCCGCAACGCTGACTATGATGGTAAGATAGACGGTTACAAGACCGCAACCGCTAACCTGACCAAGGATGCCGACGGCGAGTACTGGATTGACATCAACGGTGATGACGTGCCTGACTATCATATCCTGTGGAAGAATATTGATGATGATGACAAGCTGGAGGGTATCGTGGATAAGAACAACGACGGCGAGCTCACTCCTGAGGATAACTTTGACGGTGACGGTAAGGACTACCGTGGCAATGACAATGACTATGATGCAGTGCTTTACATAGTGAAGGACGCCAACGGTGACATCCAGTGGGTGGAGCTTGAGAAAGATGCTCCTTCAATACCTGTCATCCCCGTGGTGGAGACAAGTATAGAGTTCTCAGCCGAGGTTTCCGAGTGGTATGATGACTACGACGGCAACATCATGATCAGCTCCAAGGATTAATATCTAATGAAAATCAAGATGAAAAGCGTCAAACATACATGTTTCAGGCACAGTATTGCTCTGGCAGCAGGACTGGTGGCGCTCCTTGCGTCATGCCAGGAGAGGGATCTGGTCTATGAATATGAAACCAGGACTGTACAGAGCCGCACACAGGCCATTGAGTTCGGTAACTATGTGAACGGAATGACCCGTGCCTCAAGATCAGTGGGAAGTTCTTTCCTGGTGAATGACTCCATGGAGGTTTACGGATTCATGAAGACCGGTGAAATAACGGACCAGCTGTTTGACAAGCAGGCTGTGGTGAACACAGGTGATGCTATCTGGGATTACAGTCCCTAGAAGTTCTGGAACGTGGGCTCGGAATATGAGTTCTATTCCATATTCCCCTACTCACCGGAGCTGAACAGCTTTGATGCAGACACCAGGCTGTTCAAAGTGACTGATTTCACCGTATCTCCTGAGGCTGCCTCACAGACAGACCTCATGATAGCACAGCGCATTCTCAATGCCAGCGCCAACAATGTGGTGAATTTCGTGTTCAATCACCTGCTTTCCAACGTGAGTTTCTTCGTGAAGACCTCCAGTCAGTTTGATACCTACGGTATAGCTTCCGTTCAGGTGCTCAAGTTTGACGTCAAGGGTATATACGGGAAAGGCTCTTTCAGCCAGACTGGCTGGAGTGACAACAACAACGGGTTTGTGGGCCAGTGGACCACCGACGAGTCCTCCCTCTATAATATGCCTACCGTAACAAACGTTGCATATAATATAGGTGATGATGGTGCTCATGAACTGGCGCGTGACCACATGCTGCTTCCGCAAACTATCAGCAGCGATGCTGTTATTGAGATAGTTTACAAGCTCATCTATGAGGACGGAACCTCAACCACATTCACCAAGAGTGCCAGACTCAACAAGATTGTGGGCTCTAACGGCAGCAAGTCAAGGGTTCTTAATACATGGGAAGCCAACTACCGTTATAACTACATGATATCAATCGATCCTTCCAAGAAGGTGGTTATTCCCAACGCCAAGGATGACAATGACCAGGATGATTTTGAAGGACCTGATCCTGACACCACTCCTAACGTGAATATCATACCAATTGACGATGACGGTGACGGTGTTCCTGACGAGTACTGGATTGATGATGACCTGGACGGTAACCCGGACTATCCCGTAATATGGGAGGATATAGACGGTGACGGAAAGGAGGAGGCCATTCCTGACCGCGATGGTGACGGAATCCCCGATGATACTGACGGTGACGGCAATCCTGATGTGATATGGATTGACACTGACAGCGACGGCGAGGTGGATACCGAGCTGGAGCGTGAGGTGGACAATGGTCCTGATGTCATAACTGATCCGGATGACCCCGGTTATCCTGACACTCCTTTCATAGATTATAACGGTGGAGTGGATGATTATCTTGTTCCCTCCGGTTATCTGGTAGAGGACGAGGACGGCGAGCTCTGGATTGACACCGATGGTGACGGCACGGGCGATATCAAGGTCCTCTGGAAGGACATTGACGGCGACGGTAATCTGGAAGGTATTGCCGACCGTGACGGCGACGGTGTTCTTACTCCTGCCGACAGCTATGACAATGACGGTGTTGACTACAACGGTAACCCTTCAGTCTATGACGTAATCATGGTTGACACTGATGGTGACGGAGTGGCTGATACCGAGCTGGAGCGTAAGGTCAGCGTTACACCGCTTCCTGAACCCAAGGTGGAGCCATCATCAATAGATTTCTCAGCCAGGGTGAACGAGTGGGATGACGAGTACGATGCTGACTACAGGTTCATGAGTAATTGATAGTGCGTACTTATTTGGTGATAATTTAAGACCTGACTGATAATGACATTCTTCATGAGAATAATGACTGACATACGTTTAAGGTTACACCCCCGCACGGCGGCCCTGACGGCGGCTGCGGTAGTGACGTTGATGTGTGCTGTATCATGCGGCAATCATCAGCATGAGGTTATTGTGGAGAATGCCATAGGTCTGAATGCCTTCCGGGCCGGGACACGCGCCCTGGTGACTGATGCCAATGATTTGGGCTCTCAGAGTGTTGCGTACGGAACAGGATTCGGAGTGTATGGATATAAGACCAAGAGCGCTGTCAACACCCAGATTTTCACCAATCAGGAGGTGACGGCGTCAGGTTCCACTGATAATTACACCTGGAGCTACTCTCCGCTCAAGTACTGGGACATGAGTGCCTATTACCGTTATGTGGCTTACTGGCCGTACCGTGCGACAGGAGTTTCACACAGTGAGAGCGGTGACACACATACACTTTCCCTGAGTGGTAATCCCAACTGGCAGTGGGCATCCGTAGGCTACACTGAGAGCGGGACGTTCAGCTCCAATGATAATCCGGACTGTAAAGACCTGCAATATGCTTACTCCAAGGATGAAGCGCAGAATTATGTAACCCTGACAAACGGTTTTGTCAATTTCACATTTAATCATGTGCTTTCATGGCTTGAGATTCAGGTTTCATCGGTTTTATCGACAGGTGCAACCAGTTATTATATTAAAGGACTCAGTATAGGTAATGACGGTGGTCACGGTTTCACTACTCATACAGGCTGTGATATTCCCGATGGAACGGGCAGTTTCACATACAGTTTGAACTATTCCACCCAGGATGAAAGCTCTATGAGTTACGGGACTCCGGGTGGTTCCAATGGGTATGCTTCGCTTTATCCGGCACAAACCGGTCAGGAGCTTAAGCTTACTGATTCTTATCAGTTGCTATGCTCCAGCCTGTGTGTGCCGTTCAGTGTTACAGGTGAGGGTATATTCCTTAATGTAACTTACAATACCGGCAGCGGTTCACCTGATGTGAAAAAGAGTGTTGCCATTCCGCTATCGGATACGGAGAATCTCAAGATTCTGGAGGGCGGTAAAAAGTATGTTGTGAAACTCAGGTTTGAAATGGGTGCGCCTCTTAAAGTTGTTAAAGTCTATATCCAGGACTGGGCTGACGGAGGCAGTTATGACAGCCCGGTTTATAATTGGTAGAATCAGGTAGTGTTTTATGAGCAGAATCAGATACATGAATTTGAACAGGGCGGCAGCATCGGTGTTTCTGGCATTCAGTATGTCGGCTTTGCTGTTTACGGGCTGCGTTGACTCCGGGACTGACGGTCCTGATTATTCACAGCCCCTTAAAGCTGTGTTTATGTATGATGACAGCATAACGGTGATGCCTCTTGACGTTCAGACGCGTGCCAACGTTGTGTTTTCCAAGCCTTCAGTCACTTTGGGAATGTATCTGGCACCATCCAGAGTCAGTTCGTTATACCAGTTCACATACAATACCCCCGTATGGAACGGTAACGCCTACGTGGACCCCGGCATTAAATATGAGATTTTCGGTTATATGCCCGTCATTGCGGGTGTTACTGCTTCAATATCAGGTTATCGTGAGAATGATGCCGCGTTTACGAACAGCACTACCCATCCCGTCCTTACTATCAGTGATATGGACCCTATTCTTACCGATGAACTGGCTGTTATTACCGGAGTGAAGAGTATTACTGCCGCTGATGATGCCGCCGCTGCGGCTAACGCCTCAGAGCCTGATGCAGGCTGTTTTTACTACGAGGCAAAGGCAAGCAGCAACTATGTGTGCCTCCTTATGCAGCGTATAGTGTCCTGCTATAATATAAAACTGGCCATATCAACCAATACTGTGACCACTTCTGACATCCGTTATGATGCTATGAACTATGCCGGCATAAGGAGTGTCCATATAAAGAAGATGGAGGTGACCACTTCAGCCAGAAAGAAGATGTCCGCTACTGTCACTTTCAATGACAATCCTCTGGGTGCAAGTCCGGCCATAAGTGATGTCTCATGGAGTACGGTGGACGGGACTTCGGATCCGGTTGCAATATTTGACAGTGAAGTTTCGGGTGCTGAGAAGGTCCTTACAACGGACTGGCAGGAGATAGCTTTTTACTCCATGCCGGCCAGTCTTGCCACTGTGATACTGAGAACCACCTATGATGTGTATGACCGTAACGGCAATCTGGTTCGTAAGGACTGTGTGACTGAGAACAACCTTACAAATCTGCTGAGCAGTATCACTCCTAAGATGGGAACCAAATATACGCTTGATCTTGTGGTCAAGCCTACTTATCTGTATCAGTTGTCTGACGGCGATATTGACAATCCCACCATAGTAGTGACAAATTAACAACTGACTGACAACTGACTAATAACTGAAACCGCTAAAAAAGACAAATATATTATGAACCGCTGTTTAACTGTAATGCTTAAGAATAAAGCCCTGCTGAAAGGAGTGTCCGCGCTTCTGGCGCTTACTCTCCCGCAAGTTGTCCTGGCTGATATCACTATAGGCGGCAATGTTTATGGTGGTGGTAACCGGGGTGACATGGAGGGCAACACCAGCGTCACTGTGAATTCAGGTATCATTAAAGGTAGTGTATTCGGTGGAGCCCGAATGGCAAACGTTAACAGCGACAGGACAGTAATCACCAACGGTTACGCTTCCAACGTGAAAATCAACGGCGGAACCATAAATGATGTCTATGGCGGTAATGACATCACAGGTAACGTGTACGGAGGGGCCTGGGTAGCTATTAACAGCAGCATCAACGGCAGTGTATATGGCGGTGGAAACGGTTCATATACATATACGGACAATGCCGCGCTGAAGGATGACAAGACCTGGGGTGACTTCTATTATAATCCTGAGGAATTATCCTCATTGGCTGCAAGCGATAAGCTGCGTTCAATAGACGCGCTGAACAGGTTCCGCCCCAATATGGGTGATGTACTTGTGACATTGTCAGGAACCGCCTCAAAGCATACTCACATTCTCGGCAGCGTGTATTGTGGCGGAAACAGTGCTACATTGAGGAATATTGACGGTGCCAAGACAATAGACGATGTTCTCGTACCTCCAAAATCACACCTTGATATAGGTTCTTATGTCTATGCCAACAATGTGTTCCTGGGCAGTAACGGTGAGAATATGGTTATAGGTGACACTCTTTCCCGGTATGGCGGCAATGTTACCGTAAGCGGTTCAAGTGTTGATTACAGCTCTCTTGACCTGACTGACCCTGATGTTTTTGCAGAGTATATGAAAGGTGTGCAGGTGGACATATATCCTGAGGTTACATTTCCTGACTCTTATGTTGATTATTCAAGTTACATAGGTTCACTGTTCTGCGGAGGCAATATAGGCAGTATGTACTATGATGGCCATATAGCAATAGATTTTGATGATAAGGTCATTATATATGAGAAACTTGTAGGCGGCAGTAACAATGCGTATGTGGCTCCTGAGCCTGGAAGAAACGCTGTTTTCAACGGCGGTATTCTGGGCAGTAATGACAGTGAGGGAAACAAGCTGACACTCAATATCTAGGGCGTAAAGATTGAGCCCAGGCGCTGGAACACAGGCAGGACCGCACTGGAGTGGAACAAGAATGGTGAAAACCTTCTTGTGGGCGGAAATATCTACGGTGGCTGTTACAATTCAGGTTATGTGAACGGTAATGTAACAATTAATATTCAGGATTCCATTATAAACAGGGCCACTATAGCCACTTCAGGTGTTAACCTGACTGACCAGAGGAATAATGTGCTTAATACGGCGCTGAGTGTATTCGGTGGCGGATATGGCGAGAACTCTGAAATATGGGGAAGCACCACCGTGAATCTGGAAAAGGGTGATGCCTTCAAGGTGTTTGGCGGCGGTGAAAAGGGCATAATAGGCAAGAAATCCGATGATCCCGCCACTTATGCTTATAATCAGGATTACAGTACATACGTGAACCTGAACGGTTCTGTGGACGGTGCCGCAGGTGACATTAAGAATATGGCCGTAGCCGAGATTATATATGGTGGAGGTTTTCAGGGGCCGGTTATAGGAGATACTCATGTCAACCTGGGTAAAGGCCGTGTTTACAGGTCATTCGGTGGCAGTTTTGATGCTATCATATACGGTCATGCCGAGACTTATGTGGGACGCGGCACAAGCGATGACGGCAATACGGGATTCCCATGGATCACTGACAACGTGTACGGCGGAAATGATCTGGGCGGTAAAATCAGGAATGCCGGTGAGTTCATAAGCCGTGTGAACAGCGCCTCCCGCAGCAGCGTCTATCAGTATGACGCAGGTACCAACACTAATCCTGAGGTCACTAAGGCATCGGCCTATGTGGAGTATATTCAGGGGCGTGCAGTATATATCTTCGGGGGAAGCAACGGATATTATGATTATGATGGTGCATATTCATCCTATACCAAACCATATTTTGAGAATTCGTTCGTAAATTTCAAGCCTGCCGTAAACAGTACCAACAACAGGGTGACTTACGTTTTCGGTGCCGGTCAGGGATACCCTGGAAGTTCCGTAAAGGATCTTATGCAGGACCGCAGCTATGTGCTTGTTGACATACCTCAGGCCTACAACTCATTCCTCAATTCCGTATTCTTCGGAGGAGGTGCGTTCAGCGGCGTAGGAATGAATGTTTCCAGGGCTAAGGCCGATGCCAACACATCAGGAGTCGAGGCAGCGTCCATAGTGGATCTGGTACACGGAAAGATTTCATCAGCGTACGGTGCCAGCTACGAGCAGGGTGTGACCCGGCGTACGATAGTCAATGTACCGGTGGAATCGACAGTTTCAATAGATAATATTTTTGCCGGAGGCTATGGGGATGACAACAGGTATCCCTGCGATACTTATGAGGCTATCCTCAATTATGCCGCCCCTAATGCAACTGTTGGTGACGCTGAGAACTACGGTGCCATATATGGCGGTAACAATAACGCCCGCCGTACTCTTTACAGTAAGGTTAATGTATCAGCTCCGCTAAAAAAGTCAAACGGTTATGACGGTTATGTGTATGGTGCAGGTAAGGGTAAGGACTCCTGGTCACAATATACTGAGGTTAATATACTTGACGGAGGTTCAGTCTATGAGGCCTACGGCGGAGGAAATGCCGGAAAGGTGCTTAACACGGCATCTGTTGCAGCCTGGAATAACTCGCTTCCTGCCGCTGACAAGATAGGACTGTCACTTGTGAACACTGACTATACTGATGACGGACTGTCAAATGCGCTGGCTCATATCAACCAACTCTATGCAGATACCGGTGAGGGTGATCCAAAGTACAATACCAATGTGCATATTTATCAGGGCGGCAGTATCAACAACTACTGCTATGGCGGCGGTTATGGTGCCGATGCCACAGTCAGCGGTACCACATATATTGACCTGCTGGGCGGATATGTCAAGAAAGATATGTATGCCGCAGGTACGAGCGGTGCTGTACGTAACCTTTATGAGAGTAAGGGCAGCACCACCTTTACAGCCACTACTCATGCATACGTCCGCGGCGGAACAGTGCGTAACGTCTATGGCGGCGGCTGGGAAGGCGATGTAGGTTATCATGACGCTTCTACAGTTTCCACAACTAATGATATTCCCGGTGAGTCCAATGTATATATAGGTATGCTCTCCGGCACCAGTTTTGAAGAAGGAATACCTACCGTTCACCGTAACGCTTATGCCGGTGGTGAGGGTGGTGCCGTGTTCGGTACATCAAACATTACCCTGTATAACGGTTATGTAGGATATGCATACAATCCTTCCTTAAGTGATGATCCCGCCACAGAGCTTGATGACCGTTATGAGGAGAAGATAGGTGATGATACCTATGATGACGGACACGGATACGGTAACAATACCCGTCTGCTTGAAGCCGGCAATATTTTCGGAGGCGGTTACGCTGACTACAGTAACTCCGATTTCACCAATGTTTATATGTACAAAGGTTTTGTACGCAACAGCGTATATGGCGGAGGAGAGATTGGCACTGTAGGGCGCGGTCAGGCTGACGGAACTGTTAACTATGGAGGTTATGCCAAGGTTTATCTGTACAGCGGTCATGTGATGCATGACGTATTCGGTGGCGGCCGTGGTTTTGACAACCTGAACCGTATGAGTGCCATAGGCACATCCGGATATGTTTTCGGTAAGACCAAGGTATATATATATGGTGGCGAGGTAGGTACCGCGGATGGTGTGACCAGGGGCTATGGAAACGTATTCGGTGGAGGTAACATAGGTTTTGTTTACAGTCCGGACGGCACTAAGGGGACTGACGGTTACTATTATAACAACGGAATCCTTACTGAGGACTGCAGCGTAATTGTGGCACCTGCATGCCAGGTCCTTCCCGGTAACTCCATCACTCTTAACGGGACCACCTATAATGAGGGGGATTATGTTCCTGCCGAGGATCTGAACTACCTGAAAAACAAGAATTATGACAAGGCCAAATGGGATATGCTCAATGTTGACGGTGTGATAATCCGTAACGCTGTTTTTGCCGGTGGAAACGTATCAACCGGTTCGGATCAGGTGTACGCTAACACCGTTACTGTTTACGGCAATGCCACAGCCACACTGTTTGACATATATAACAGGGATCTTATAACTATAGGAACGGAGCATGTGGGTGGTCTGTACGGTGACGGTAACCTCACCTTTGTGGACGGATACCGTGAACTTAACGTTTCAAACTACGGTACTGACTATTACGGTATGTCAGATAATATCTCGCTTCAGGAGTATTATGAGCTGACTGACCGTGAACGCGCATACTTCGAGTTGAAATACAGATGTAAGGCAGCTTACGAGTCTGAGCATCTGCAGAGACTGGTTAACCAGAACGAGGACTTGCTGGCCGATGACTATGAGTTACTGCCTGATGATGAGAAGGGCAACTGGGAACTTGCCGGTTTCTGCTCTATTTATGCCGGCCGGCTCCTGAATACGCTCCAGCGTTCTGATTTTGTGGGCATATTCGGCAGCCGTATGGTTCTTCAGGGAGCACAGGACCGTGTGCCGGAGGAGGTTGACTATACCAACTACACTATAAACCGTGTCGGTGAGGTTTCACTTAACAGGAACAACTCTCTGGCCGGGGATGCCACAAAAGATGCAACCCACGGCTGTTATTTCGGTATCTATAACATTGTGAACTACCTGGCAGCACTTACAAGTGACGTTGACATGAATGACGTCCGCACCACGGACCAGAGCAATGCTGAGTATGCAGCAGACGGAACCACCACATATTACCAGTATAAGGAGGCTAATGCAGGAAGACGCAAGCGTAATAACGGTACCAGTATCCATAAGGTGGCTCTTGCCTCAGGCGTTTATCTGGAGCTTACCACTGAGGAGAGTACCCCCACCAATAAGGTATGGGGTCCCATCACCGGTGTCTGCCAGCTGGACCTCATCAATGTCATGACCGGTCTTGGTGGTGGTTATGTGTACGCCAAGAACATTCATGGTACACGTGTTGAAACCGGCAATGACCAGACAATCCTGTCAGAATACAACAAGGCCGGTTACGGACATGCAAAAGCTGTAACTAACAAGAAATATGACTATAACACCAGCCTCCAGCCAATACAGACTTCAGGTAACTTCATTCATAATGTCAAGCAGATTATAGATGACTGCTATCCTGAGGGCGGTAATTACAGCGGTGCTAATCCTTCTGAGGCACACTATTGGTATATCCGTGGTGAGATTTACGTATATGACCAGTATATTTCAGCTTATACGGGTTCAGCATCGGCTTACTCAGAGTCCATCAATATGCCGTTGACAGTGACGCCTGCCTCAAACGGTGAGCTTGTCCTGAAGGATGTGCAGCCCAACCTGTATGCTTATTATGACGAGACCACTGCCGGCAGTGAAACCCTGATAGGTGAAAACGGACTGCTGCTCGGAACGGTTACATATCAGCTTAATGACCCCATCACTTATTGGGACTGGTTCCTGCTGAGTAATGAAGACCGCAGGCATTTTGTACCGGAGACTTATGTCACTTCCGAGTCCTGCACGCTCTCTGACAACACTGAAATACCGTCAGGTAAGGTGATGCTGCCCAGTGAGTATGAGGCATATAAGGCCAAGGGAGCCAGTGTGACAAACGCTTCAGGTGAGTCTGTCCCGTTTGAGGAGGTCTTCCATCTTACCAACCACATAAGTCACAGCGCCGGTTATGCCTTGACATTTGACATGACCAATCCTGCTGTCTGGGGCCGTTACTATACACCTATGACTGGTACCAGTGTTACCGGCAAGCTGACAACTAAAGATTATAATGATCCTGCCACTAATCAGGGCCTGTATTATGGTGCACCTACGTACAGGCCTGATACTGACGGAGTATATGGACAGCATTACTATTCTGAGGATGATATCATTCCTGATAATATACATTCGGTCTATGAGGCTCTCGGCACTCATAAGAATGGTCTTGAGAATCAGGCAACAGTGGTGCGTGCATACGTGGCTAAGGATGAAGTTACATACACTATAGAAGGAGTCACTCACAAGGTTTATAAAGGCTCTTCAATCTCAGCCACTGAGTATGCCCAGCTCTCATCCGCCGCACAGGCCAAGTTTGCTGAGGCCAGTGTCTGCACCAGTACAATAGAGCTTGGCAATAATGAGTTCGTTTACTACGGAGACCTTTTGACGGCCGATGAGATTACTGAAAAGAAGGCTGCCTACAAGACTTATCTACAGAGCAGTCAGGGCCTTTCTGCCTCCGATGCGCAAACAGTTGCAGACGCCACTTTCGCAACATCGGTATCAAATGCGTGGTATTGCACTGAAGCAGGTATGTATGGAGGTGACTGGTATGAACAAGCCAGAAACTACCGCGCTCTTGAGGCCTGGTCCTCAATGTCCGATGACGACCGTCGTCATTTCACGTTCAACTATGATGCGTTTGATGTACTCATTGATGAGGATTTCCAGGGCAACATGAATGAGTATGACGGATATAGTTCAGGCACCACGCCGCTTCAGGAACTATATTCTGACAAGGTGGAGGTTGACTATACCGCCACATACACAGGCACCGGTAATCTAACCTATACTGACGAGGGAAATAATACTGTGACCATAGTACCGAACCAGCATCTTGACCGTGAAGGGTATAAGGATATTCCTAACGAGAAGCGTTACTATTCCGCTTTCAAGGTGGAGTCAGCCGGTGATTACTATTTCGTGAAGGTTCCGTTTACCAAGGGTGATGTACCTTATACTGTGGGAACAATAATCACCTCTGAACAGTATGCAAGTCTTGATGCAGGTCAGCAGGCCAACATTATGACCAAGACATTTACCTCCGGACAGGTAGGGACCTACTATTTCTGCCGCAAGCCTTATACAGTAGGTGCAAACGGTGAGGGTGTGCCGGTGACAGACTTTTTCAGCAGTGCTGTTACAGACGTTGGCTCAACTGTCAATGTGGGTGTAATCATAACCGATATCGAGTATGCATCCCTGCCTAACAAACAGGCTGACTTCCTGATATCCGGAACCATCCCTGTGGCCACATCAACGCTTTATGTGTCACGTCAGTCCAACATAAAGGATATAAACAAGGACAAGATTGTTTCCATCATTTATGAATATACGTATGAGGAGAGTGATGAGTCAGGTATTCACGTGGAGCAGATAACTGAGAAACATGTGGTGAATGTACATCTGCAGTTCAAGAGCGGTGTACCCACAATCACTGAGCTTCAGAAACCGGATATTGTGCTGCCCAGCAGTACTGTGGGTCTTAAGCAGCCTAACGTTATCCCCGGTGCCTTTGAGATTATAGGTGGTGGTTGGGAAATGTTCACTAATCAGGAGGATGCGGAGTCACATACCAACGGACAGCCCTATTTCAACAATATGACTCCTGTGTACTGGTATCAGAACGGCTATTATGTGGCATACTACGCCAAGTCATACCTGGGCAAGACTTACTCAAATGCCGTGCAGCTTTCTGTGGCCAACTATCATGACCTGGATGCTGTCATGAAGGACAAGGAGCACCACATGTATATTTATGAGACCGATGTTGACAGGGATCCCAAGATATATATTGATAACCGTACCTGTGAATCAGATCCTGACAAGAGTGAGCTTGACCTGCTCAAGGATTTCTTTGAGCTGACGCTTCATAACGAGCTGAATGAGGACGGATATCCTGTAGAGATAACCGGAACCGGAGGTGTCCTGGATGGTCATTATACCGTCAAGGACCAGATTAAACGTGGTGATAACCTGCAGTTCATCCTTAAGAGTGACGTATCGCCCAAGGCATACACTAACTGGACTCCTATAGGTAATGACACGGACGGTTGCTTCATGGGTGTGTTCCATGGTGACGGCTATACTATAAGCGGTCTTAACCATTCTCTGTTCGGTAAGCTGTGCGGTGATGTATATAACCTGGGTGTGACAGGTTCATTCACATCAGCGGGTATCGCTGACAAGGGTGAAGGATTTGTCCAGAACAGCTGGATTTACAGTTCAGCCACCGATATGGATGATAACATTCAGGCTATTGTAGGTGAGCCTTTACGTGGTAATACAGGTGATAATCTGGTACAGATTGTTAACTGCTACTATCCTGAGACTAATGTATTTACCATTACTGAAAACCAGCATAACGGTGCAGCAATCTCCAAGCCGGTGAATGCATTCTATAATGGTGAGGTTGCTTATGACCTGAACGGTTTCTACCTGTTTAAGCGTTACAGCGACCACACATCACTGGCCAATCCTTCATATACGTATAAGTATCTTGATGCCAATGATCTGGATGACCTTGGCAATATGAGGGATAAGGACGGAGGATATGCCGCTCAGCCTGACTTTGCGGTAGGATATGTGGAGGCACGTTATTCTGACGGTGATTTCAGATACCAGGATGGATATATTCCTGATAACACCAATGACCGTTACATCTCAAATTCTGCGGAATGGCATCCTATCTGGCCTGATGACTATCTGTACTTCGGTCAGCTGCTCACTTATGGTCATGTGGACGCCCGTGCCCATCAGGATCTTCCCACTCATGTCAACAAGAGTGGTTACCGCCTGCTCTCATCAGGAAGCAACCGCGTATATCGCGCTCCGGCTTACTTCCAGAGCAAGGAGATGTCCGTGGTGCATTTCAATCCTGATGCCGTATTTGCGGCTGAATCCGAGGATGGCACACATCAGGCATACCCCGACATGACGGCAATAGACTTTACCGGATATAACGATGTGTCTCATGGTTATCAGCTGAGACGTGTCAAGACAGCTCCATATAACAGCTTTGCTGACGGAGCTTTCTATCCGCCGCTGCTTGATGACGATGGCCTGACCAGTTTCTTTAATGTGGATCTTACCAGGAACCTGCTGGTATATATTCCTGACGGAAGCGCAACGGGTGCAAATACGGCAGATGTAAAGACCTATACCGTGGTGACTGATTATCTGACGGAGCCGGTCTATACTGAGACTAATGCAGGTTACCGTACTGTGAATACCAATACGGCCACGCTCTACGGTCATCCGGTTGTGCTCAGGTCCGGTAGTTATTCCGCTGAGGTGGATCACTTCCTGGTGGATAAGAATGATTTCAACGCTCCTATTGAATATACATTCAGTACCGGCAAGCGTATGTGGTATCAGAGAGTACCGGATACATACGTGGATCTGACCAACAAGGGTTGGGAGGGTATAAGCCTGCCGTTCACGGCCGAGCTTGTAACCACTCAGACCAAGGGTGAGATAACACACTTCTACAGCGGCAGCCGGATAGCCGATGAAAGTACGGCCGACGGAACCAGAGTGGGACATGAATACTGGCTGCGTGAGTTCACCAGTGGCGGTGCGGCTGATGCAGTTAACACTGATGTCTTCAAGGCCAACTTCAAGTATCCTGATGCAGGCAGTAACAGCAAGACAGTATCAAACACCTTCCTGTATGATTACTACTACTCAAAGAGTGACAGGAAAGATGACAATGCTGACCAGTATCATACTTACTATAACAATGACCGTACTTACACAGGTTATGAGTATGCTCAGGCCGCCACACCTTATATAATAGGATTCCCGGGCAGTAACTACTATGAGTTTGACCTGAGCGGTAAGTTTGTACCGGCCAATACTGAGGCAACCTTCACATCAGCTCTGCCCAAACAGACCATAACATTTGCATCAAATACGGCTGTTACAATTAATGTCAGTGATGATGAGCTTGCTGCTGCCGCTGCGGCTCCTGTGGCCGATGGCTATAGGTTCAATGCCAACTACATGAGCAAGCCCATTGCTACAGGCTCGTATGTGCTGAACGCCGAGGGTAGCAGTTATACTGAGACTACTGCTGACCAGCCGGCTGTTCCGTTCCGTCCGTACTTTAGCGCCGTACCGTCATCACCGGCACCGGAAAGATACTCAGCGTTGGTAATATCGCCTGTTACCAAGAGCCAGCTCGAGTTTGAGGGAGAGTATGATCCTGACAACGGCGACCAGACAGATATGCTGAACATATTTGCCCGCCGCGGCAAGATTGTAGTGGAGTCACTCTGCAGGTCCAAGGTTTCCGTGCGGATTGTCAACTCCACGGGTATGCTGATAGATATATTCGACATCCAGCCCGGCGAGGTGATAGAGACTCCGATCAGCAGCTCCGGAATCTATTTCGTGAACACAAAGAAACTGCGTGTTACGGGCAGATGATGCGGGTGGTGACTTGATAACAATGTGGTTAAATAGGATAATAGACTAAACAATATGTACGACAGCAATATTTCCAAGTTCAGTATAATAACCGAAAGGTTACTAAACATACACAACAAAGGCTCACGCACCAGTCGTGGCTACAGTCGGGGCAGTTCGCTCCATCGGCTTGCCCTGATGCTGGTGGTACTGTTGTTCGCTGGCGGGCAGGCGTGGGGACAAGAAACCCATTATGTGCTTTACAACAGCACTGTCGGGTATGTAAAAAATAGTAATAATAATCTTGGCCTCAGTACCTCATTTGATCCTTCTTGCGTGTGGATAGCCAGCGGAGAACTCGGATCTACTACTAGAACAATAAAATCATATACAGAACAATCTCGTTACATTAATGCTTCTGCAGGTAATGGAAATACAGCATCTTTGTCTACAACATCAAGTGCTGTTTGGCTCATAACCGATGATTTGTTGTGTTTGAAAAATAATTATTACACCTATTACCTGAATTCTAAAAACGGTACATTTACAGTAAGACGTAATAGTTTTAATGACCGTTTCACTGTTTATACCGTGGACATCACAGACCACGAGGAAGTAAATAC
>R27__coassemble_548_pt1 | contig 22918 bp, 18 predicted proteins | sample R27__metabat2_high_PE_044 | metagenome-assembled genome bin R27 | reverse complement strand
GTACTATTATGGTTAAAATCAATGGTTTGAGTTTCAGCTACGGCAGTAATGTGGTGCTGAAAGACATTTCGATGGAGCTTGAAGAGGGCCGGATTTACGGTCTTCTTGGGGAGAACGGAGTGGGAAAGACCACTCTGCTTACACTGCTTGCAGGCATCAAGGAACCGCAGGCCGGTTCGATTGAGATTGACGGGGAGACTCCGTTTGACCGTTTGCCATCCTTCCTGACAAACACCTACTACCTGCCGGATGAGGTTCCATCCTTACGAATGACTGCTGAAAGGTTCGCGCAGGAGAGGGGTGTTTTCTGGAAGCGTTTTGACAAAGACAAGTTCCTTGAGATCATGGATGTATTGGAGACCGATATATCCATGCGCATGGATCAGATGTCATACGGCCAGCTTAAAAAGACTTACATAAGTTACGCGCTTGCGTGCAATGCCCGTTACCTTTTCATGGATGAACCTACAAACGGACTTGACATTCCTTCCAAGTCACAGTTCCGCAAGGCTGTTTCCAAATATACATCCGATGAATCTACTATGCTCATATCCACTCATCAGGTACGTGATCTGGAGGCCATAATCGACCCTATCATTATACTTGACCGCAAGGATGTGCTGCTCAATGCTTCAATTGACGAAATCACACGGAAACTCTATTTTGACTATTCCACTGCCATAGATCCTGAGGCTCTCTATTCGGAATTGATACCCGGCGGTTGTATTCAGGTAACAGAGAACAGTACCGGACTGGAGAGCAAGGTCAACATAGAGGCGCTATTCAATGCCGTCCACAAGCACAGAGACTTGATAAAGAAGATGTTCAACACCAAAAACTCATGATTATGGAAAGTGCAGTATTCAATTTCAACAGATTCAGACAGTATTACCGTTCGGATTTCCTGAACTGTGTCCGTAACTATGGCATCTCATTCCTGGTCCTTTGCACAATGGCAGTGACCACCGATATTTTCAACGGTCTGTTTTCATTCGCTGTTACCGGTGGCCATGAATGGCACGGAATGATAGAACCGGTCCGGTTCGTAATGTTTTTCATTTTCCTCATGGTGTTGATTATATCCTCTCCAGCCAAACTATACGGATATGTGACGGACAAGAAACAGGGAACTGCATTCCTGATGCTGCCTGTTTCCCGTTTTGAGAAATATTTGTCAATGGTGTTAAATGCCTGCGTCATTACTCCGCTGCTATTCATCTTTGTCTATCTTGGGTTTGATTTGCTGGTCTGCCTGATTGACCCCACCTGTGGTGTATCAATGTTACATAGGCTCTTTGTGGATATTGTGGATTTCAGACAAAACCTTGTCCAGTCCATTCCTATGGAGGAACTCAGGGAAATGGGTGAGGCAAATACCATCGGGTTAATCAACAGTATCAGTCCGGCTTTCACTCCATGGCTGTTAGTTGATGATGTGATAGGCGCTGCTGTCGTTTTCCTGCTCGGAGCGCTCATATTCAAAAGCGCTAAGGCCGGCAAGACACTGGGCAGTGTCATTGTAATCGCCTTGTCTCTTGAAATGATACTTTCTCCGATTATAGGCTTCACTATGTTCAGCAAGCTGAATCCCTTATTGTCATCGGGTGCGGATGTGAGTCTGGATCTTATTCAGGAACAATTCCCTTTTGTTTTCTGGACCATCAGGCATCTCGCTTTGGCTGACACGGTTTCTGACACTATCACCAACTGTCTGTTGCTGTTTTTTGTGTGGCTCAGGCTCAAGAATCTGAAACATTGACCGTTAAAAATAAGTTGTTATGGAATTCAATCAGAACAAACCGATATATCTGCAGATTGCCGATGGAATCAGTGAAAAGATCCTGAACGGTGACCTGAAGGAGGGCGACAGGGTTCTTCTGTACGGGAACTGGGTGCAGAACTGGGCGTCAACCCCAATACAGCCATGCGTAGCTATGAGAAACTAACTACGGACGGTATAATCTATAATCAACGCGGAATAGGTTATTTCGTGTCTGAAGGCGCGCGGGCTGTTGCGCTGGATAAGATGCGTAAGGATTTCCTTGAGAATGAGCTGCCTCAGATTCTCAGGAAGATTCGTCTGCTTGAACTCAAGGCTGAGGATTATCTGAAGCTATCTGAACCCTGAATGGTTGTTATTAGATTTTCATTTGAGGAATCGGAACCGCAGTTTTGCGGCTCCGGTTTTTTTTGTTATCTTTGAAAATCCAATCATAAAAATTATTTGTGTATGAGAAAGTTACTCTTGTTATCCTGTTTAATGGCTCTTATCTGTTCTGTAGCCATTGCTCAGCCTGTTACAGTGAACCCTACAGCCTATTTGATGAACCAGGCCGTTGATGTCAGTTCTGATTTTCAGGAGATAAGCAACACTTATTTCTTTGCGGACCGGCTTTCCGGATTCGATGCCTCAACCGGCCAGGGTAAGGTCATGTGGAGACGATACCGCCTGACCCCACGCCAGGCCTTCAATACAAACGGTCGCCAACCCGCCCAGTTGAGGATGCTGGATTTCCCGACACCTGCATACGACAATGATCCTGAACTCAAGTTCTCCATAGATTTCGTTACACCGAGGACCGTCCGCATAAGGATGCTCACCACCCCGGTGGAACCCAAGCCTGTCACCGATGAGGTAATGCTTGCCGGTGAACCGGGCGTTGACCGTACCTGGTCGTTCAGTGAGACCGGTTCCAAGATAATCTATTCGAGTGCCTGCGGTGTTGTGGAGATTGAGAAGAATCCCTGGAGGATAGTCCTGAAGGACAAGTCCGGACGTATCCTTACCAAGACAGCCACCCGCAGGGACAATGATTCCACACAGGTAAAGTTCACACCGTTCAGTTTCGTCAAGCGTTCCAGTGACAATGCCCGCCGTATCAATCCTGTGTTTCAGATAGCTGCCGATGAAATGCTGTTCGGTTGCGGTGAATCAGCCACATCATTGAACAAAGTGGGGCAAAAGGTGAACCTGTTCGTCACTGACCCCCAGGGTCCCGAGACAGACCAGATGTACAAACCTGTACCGTTCTTCTTCAGCAACAGGGGTTACGGTATATTCCTGCACACATCGGCCCCTGTGACATGTGATTTCGGTGCTTCTTACATAGGGCTCAACAAGCTCTTCATGGGTGATGAGAACCTGGATATGTTCATATTCTTCGGCAATCCGTCCGAGATTCTCAATGAGTACACTGATATAGTCGGAAAACCTGCCATGCCCCCGCTCTGGTCATTCGGGACGTGGATGAGCCGCATTACGTATCTCTCGCAGGAGGAGGGGATGCAGGTGGCTGATAATATCCGTAAGGGCAAGTATCCGTGCGATGTCATACATTTTGATACCGGCTGGTTCCAGACAGACTGGCAGTGTGACTATAAGTTCTCTGACAAATTCCCCAATCCTGCAGGAATGCTCTCTGACCTCCGGAAAATGGGGTTCCACGTGAGTCTTTGTCAGCTTACCTATTTCACTCCCAAGAACCCGTATTTCAATGAACTGATCGAAAAGGACCTTTACGTCAGGAACGGTTCCGGCGGCCTGCCTTACGAGGATGTCTGTCTGGATTTCTCCAACCCGGAAACGGTGGAGTGGTATCAGGGTCATCTGGCAGACCTCCTGAAGATGGGTGTGGGTGCCATCAAGGCAGATTTCGGTGAGGCTGCTCCTCTTGACGGTATCTATGCCAACGGAAGGAGCGGTTGGTATGAGCATAACCTCTATCCTGTACGATATAATAAGGCCGTCCAGGACATAACTAAGTCAGTGAATGGTGAGAACATTATGTGGGCCCGTTCCGCATGGGCAGGTTCTCAACGTTATCCGTTGCATTGGGGCGGTGATGCGGCAACTACAAATACGGGCATGTTGGGCACTCTAAGGGCTGGCCTCTCGTTCGGTCTGTCCGGTTTTGCATTCTGGAGTCATGATATGGGAGGATTTGTCAAATCCACTCCTGATGAACTCTACATGCGCTGGCTTCCGTTCGGATTCCTGACATCGCATACCCGTGCACACGGTGATCCTCCTACGGAACCCTGGCTTTACAAGAACGAGAAGGTTCAGGAGGTTTTCCGCAAGAGCGCAGAGTTGAAGTACAAACTTATGCCGTATGTATATGCACAGGCCAAGCAGTGTACCGAGAAAGGTCTTCCTATGCTCCGTGCCCTGTTCGTGGAATTCCCTGATGACCCTGCCGCATGGAGGGTTGAGACCGAATATATGTTCGGTTCCCAGATTCTGGTGGCACCGCTCATGGAATCGGCCGACAGTCGTGATGTATATCTGCCGGAGGGAAAATGGACAGATTATCAGACCGGAAAGGTTTTTGAGGGTGGCCGATGGCTGAATATCCCGGTGGAGGGTGAGCTTCCCATAATAATGCTCGTACGTGACGGCTCCGCTCTTCCTCATGTCGCCCTGGCCCAATCTACCCAGGATATTGATTGGAGCAGGATTGAGCTTAAGGTCTATGCGGTTGACAGCAAGCAGGCCGAGGGTCTTATCTGTCTTCCTTCGGACGGAAAGCTGCAGCCGGTTCAGGTAGATTGCTCCTCTTCCCCGAGGATTACCAGCCGTGTGAGAGGAACCCGTTTGTCACTATAATACAAGATATAGGATGAAAACAAAGGTTTTATGCAAAGGAATAGGTCCTGCAGTATTCTCATTGCTGCTTATGACCAATGTTGCCTGTGGACAGGAGAGTGGTTCCGCGGGCGGTCCGTATGTCTGGAAGAATGTCCAGATAGTGGGAGGAGGATTCTGTGATGGTATTATTTTCCATCCCAAAGCCAGGGATGTACGTTATGCCCGTACTGATATGGGAGGAGCGTACCGCTGGGACAGGAAGGCCGACAGATGGGTGCCCATGCTGGATTTCATAAGTTATGCTGACAATAATCTGGTGGGTGTGGAGAGTATAGCGGTGGATCCCAATGACAGGAATACCGTATATGTGGATTGCGGAACATATACATCGTCCGGCAACGGTGCCATATTCTATTCACATGACGGAGGCCGGACTTTCGGGAGGACTGATGTTCCATTCAAGATGGGTGGCAACGAGAACGGTCGCGGCAACGGAGAACGTATGGCTGTGGACCCCAATAATTCCGATATCATTTATGTGGGGACACGTCAGGCAGGTCTGTGGCGTAGTACGGACAAGGCCCGCAGTTTTGAGCGTGTCGAGTCCTTCCAGCAGGTGCTGGATGCTGTTGCAGCAGAGGAGGCGGCAAGGCAACAGAGTTCCCAACCTGTAAATGCCGGACAGCAGAATCCCATGCAGCGGATGGGGGGCATGCAGCGCTTCCGCAGCCCTGGCGTAGGAGTAGTTTTTGTGCTTTATGATGAGGCTTCCGGAAAAGGCAAGGAGGGCTCACAGACCATATTTGCAGGTTACAGTGCCATGAACAGAGCAAATATGTTCGTATCGCATGACGGTGGACGGAGCTGGTCAGCCATGGACGGAGCGCCTCAACAATACATACCGAATCATGCCGTGATGTCATCGGACAGGTGTATGTATGTAACTTACAGCACGAATCCCGGCCCTCAGACCATGACTGACGGAGGTGTCTGGAAGTATGACATCGCAGCTGACAAATGGACTGATATCACACCAGACAAACCGGACTCGGAACGTCGGTTCGGTTATGTATCAGTGTCGGTTGACCTTAAGAACCCGAAGCATATAATCACCAGTACATTCGGTCGTCCCATGAGCGGACAGAGCAGTGCTGAGGACATTTTCCGCTCCACGGACGGTGGCAAGACATGGAAAGGTGTATTTGCCAATGGCGGGAAATATGATGAATCCAAGGCTCCATACGTGATACATACCGGAATACACTGGCTTTTTGACATAGAGATTGACCCCTTCAACTCTGACCATGCCATGTTTACTACAGGTTACGGTGGCTGGGAGACATACAACTTGGGTAATATGGACAAGGGCCAGCCAACTCTCTGGACAGTGATGAGCACCGGAATAGAGGAGACCGTACCGCTTGAGCTCTACAGTCCGAACAAGGGTGCATGGCTGATTTCCGGAATAGGAGATTACGGCGGTTTCACCCATTGGGACCTTGACAAGCCTGCTCCGGATTCACACCATGACCCCCGTTTCGGCAATACTAACGGAGTGACAGGAGCTGAGTTGAAACCCGAACTGGTGGTCCGCGTAGGAACAGTTCACGGAGGTTACAGCGGCAAGGCCATTTCATATTCGCTTGATGGGGGTGACACATGGGCTGAACCCGAAACGGTCCCCAATGAAAGAGGCAGGAACGGTCATATAGCCGTTTCATCGACAGGCGGAATTTGGGTCTGGACTCCTGACCGTATGCCAGTCTATTTTACGGATGACATGGGAAAGACTTGGAGTGAGAGCGAAGGAATCCCAAGTGGTCTGCGTGTAATAGCAGACAGGGTAAATCCTGCCAGGTTCTACGCGTTGGACATACGTCAGGGACTTTTGTATGAAAGCCGTGACGGAGCCCGCACATTCCAATCCCGATCCATAGGCTTTCAGGCGGAGGGACGTAACCGTGGTGACAGCCGTGGCGGTCAGGACAGGGTCTATTGTGCTCCCGGAAGGGAGAATGACCTCTGGATTGCAGCATTTGACGGATTATATCATGCATCGGACGGAGTCAGTTTCAGGCGCCAGCAGCATGTTGATGAAATGCATGCCTTCGGATTCGGAGCACCCGCTCCCGGGACTGACTACCCTGCTCTCTACATGGTGGGCAATGTGGACGGGGTCCGTGGTTTCTTCCGTTCCGATGACTGTGCTGAAAGTTGGGTACGTATAAACGATGACAATCACCAGTACGGTCTCGTACTTCACATAACAGGTGATCCTAAGAAATACGGTCGTGTATATGTAGGGACGCATGGACGCGGCGCTGTATATGGGGATCCCCGCTGATAAAAAAACAGATTAATATGGGTAGATCATTCAGAGGAGGAGTCCGTCTCAACCGCAGGAACATGACGGACCTTGTGACGGATTGGTTCCGTGACAATCAGGATAGTTCCATAAGTGTCAAAAGACTGTGTGAAGAGCTCAGGCTCAAGACTCATCCCATGCGCAGCATGTGTATGGACATAGTAATGGATTTGCTTGAAGATGGTTTCCTGAAGGAGAAGGACGGTCAGTTCCAACTTATGCAGAAGAGCAAATACATAGAAGGTGTACTTCAGCGCAGGGTGGGCGGAAAGAACTTTCTGGTACCCGATGATGGAGGAGATCCGGTCTTTGTGGCTGAACGCAACTCTGCCGGTGCCGTGAATGGTGACCGCGTAAAGGTGGTGTTGTTCGCCCGCCGTCCGCATTCCGGTCCGGAGGGTGAGGTAACTGAGATTATCCGGCGTGCCAAGGATACATTTGTAGGTACGCTTCAGGTCAAAGGCAAGTTTGCCTATCTGGTTACTCCCGATAAATCGGATCGCGACATTTTCATCCCGCTGTCAAGTCTAAAGAAAGGACGTGATGGTGAGAAAGCTGTGGTTAAGGTTGTTGAATGGCCCGATACCCCTGACCGTAATCCTGTGGGTAAGGTCATAGATATATTGGGTGCGGCAGGTGAGAACAATACAGAGATGCATGCCATCCTGGCCGAGTACGGATTGCCATACAGTTATCCGGAGAACGTGGAGCAGGCTGCCGAGCAGATTTCATCGGACATTACTGAAGCAGCACTGGCCGGGCGTGAAGATTTCCGGGATGTGGTAACCTTTACAATTGACCCTCATGACGCAAAGGATTTTGATGACGCACTCTCCATCCGCCCAATAAAAAAAGGACTATGGGAGGTGGGTGTCCATATTGCTGATGTCAGTTATTATGTGCAGGAGGGCAGTATTATTGACAAGGAGGCATACAAGCGTGCCACATCTGTTTATCTGGTGGATAGGACAATTCCCATGCTTCCTGAGAAACTCTGTAACAATCTGTGTTCCCTGCGTCAGGATGAGGACAAACTGACTTATTCCGTCATAATGGAGATGACAGATGGCGGTGTGGTCAAGCGTTCCCGCATAGCCCGCACCGTGATACGCAGCAACCGCCGTTTCACCTATGAAGAGGTACAATCCATAATAGAACGTGAGCAGCAAGGCGGCAAGGAGCCGCTCCCCGGTGATGAGTTCAAGACCGAGATAATGACTCTTGACAGCCTTGCCAAAATTCTGCGTGACAAGCGTTTCGCGGATGGTGCGCTAAGTTTTGACCGGGTGGAGGTAAGGTTTGACATAGATGAAAAGGGACATCCCGTCAGTGTTTATTTTAAGGAGTCAAAGGATGCCAATAAACTGGTTGAGGAATTCATGTTGCTGGCCAACCGCATAGTGGCGGAGTCTATAGGAACTGTCAAGGGGGGCAATCCCAAGACATTCGTATATCGCGTACATGACGAGCCTGATCCCGAGCGTATGGAGAACCTTCAAAACTTTGTGGCCAAGTTCGGCTACAAGCTCAAAGCTACGGGTGATCCAGCTGATATGGCAAAGTCCATGAACAGGATGCTTGCCGATGTCAAGGGTAAGAAGGAACAGGAACTCATTGAGACTATTTCTATCCGTTCCATGCAGAAGGCATGCTACACCACGGAGAATATAGGTCATTATGGTCTGGCATTCAAATACTACACACACTTTACGTCGCCTATACGCCGTTACCCTGACCTGATGGTACACCGCCTGCTTACCCGTTACATGGGTGGGAGCCGCAGTGTCAGCAAGCCTAAATATGAGGAGTACTGTGAGCATTGTTCCGCTCAGGAGCAGCTTGCAGAGCAGGCTGAGCGTTCCAGCATCAAGTACAAGCAAGTGGAGTATATGGCTGACCGCATGGGACAGGTGTTTGATGCGGTGATAAGCGGAGTGACGGAGTGGGGGATCTATGCTGAAATCATAGAAAACAAGTGCGAAGGGATGATAGGCATACGCTCCTTAGGAGGAGATTACTTTGAGTTTGATGAAAAGAACTATTGCCTTATAGGCCAACGCACCCGCAAACGTTACCGTCTGGGTGATCATGTGAAGATTAAAGTGATGCGTTGCAACCTGGAAAAGAAACAGATGGATTATGAGCTGGTTTCAACGGAGGTTTGAGATAACGTTAGTGCTGGTATCGGCATTAACTATATCAGCTGCTGCCCAAAACCAGACACTGCGCATAAACTATACTTTCTCCGGTAACAGCAAGGAGTCACACATTTACCTTGATGACCTGAACGTGACGGACGGATGGGCAGGACGCCGTGTCAACATGAAGGAGTTGTACCTGAAAGGTAACGGACAGATAATGATGACTGATGTCCGGACAGGTGATACTCTTTACCGAAATTCATTCAGCACTCTGTTTCAGGAGTGGCAGAACACCGAGGAGGCCACTCAGGTGAGCCGCAGTTTTGAGAACGTTTTCCTGCTGCCTATGCCTGCTGACAAGGCTGTGGTCGAGGTAAAGCTGACGGATAACTACAACAAGATGGTTGCAGTCCTGCGACATACCGTCGATCCTGAGGATATACTTATTCGCCGCATAGGACAGAATCCGCCCCAATGGAAGTATCTGCACCAAGGGGGAAGTCCGGAACAGTGTATTGACGTGGTGATAGTTCCGGAGGGCTATACTGCTGATGAAATGGATGTTTTCTACAAGGATGCCGGTATAGCGGTGAACAGTCTCTTGTCACACGAGCCTTTTAAGACCATGCAGGAAAAGTTCAACATACTTGCAGTTGAGCTTGCGTCGAGGGATGGAGAGGTGAGTGTTCCCAATGAAGGTTTATGGACAGAGACGGCTCTCGCGTCTCATTTCAGTACTTTTTACTCTGACCGTTACCTGACTACATTAAGGTTGAGACAGCTTCACGACAAGCTGGCGGGTGTTCCCTATGAACACATAATCATACTGGCTAATACCGATGTTTATGGCGGTGGAGGCATATTCAATTCTTATACTCTGACCACTGCTCACCATGCACAGTTCGCCCCGGTGGTGGTGCATGAGTTCGGCCACAGTTTCGGTGGTCTGGCCGATGAGTACTATTATGATGACCAGTATGAACAGTATTACAATTCCGAGACAGAGCCTTGGGAGCCCAATCTTACCACACTCGTGGATTTTGATTCCAAATGGAAGGGAATGATTCCATCCGACGTGGAGCAACCAACCCCTGTCCCTGTGAACGATCCACGTGACAAGATGGATGACAAACAGCGTAAGGAGGTGGACAAGCTTCCTGCTTTAGGTCTTTATGAAGGTGGTGGCTATATGTCCAAAGGTGTATGGAGAGGTTCTTTTGACTGCCGTATGCACACTAATACATACCCTGGATTCTGTCCTGTATGCCGTGCCGCATTGGAACATCTGATAAGGTTCTACACAGAACCTGTTGTCCCCTCTTCAAAAAAATAATATTTTTGCTGATCCTAATGAGAAAGACTGTCTATGATAATACGAAGTAAGGCTCCGTTACGTTTGGGGCTTGCCGGTGGCGGATCGGATGTGTCGCCCTACAGTGACCTGTACGGCGGACTGATTCTGAATGCTACCATAAATCTCTATGCTTATTGCACTATAGAGGAGACTGATGATGATATGGTCTCACTGACTGCAACCGATCTCGGGGTGTCTGTCTCTTATCCGTTGTCTCAGGATTTGCCGGTTGACGGAACTTTGGATTTGCACAAGGGCGTTTTTAACCGTGTTGTCAGGGATTTCGGCATTACTCCCAGGTCATGCAGGATATTTACCTATTCCGATGCTCCAGCCGGCAGCGGACTTGGTTCATCCTCTACCATGGTAGTATGCATACTCAAGGCTTTCGTAGAGTGGTACAATCTTCCCATGGGTGACTATGAGATTGCCCGTCTGGCCTATCAGATTGAACGTGAAGACCTGGCATTGAGTGGTGGAAAGCAGGACCAGTATGCTGCAGCTTTCGGAGGATTCAATTTCATGGAATTCCTCACTGACGGCAATGTTATAGTCAATCCTCTCAGAGTGAAACGATGGATTGTTGATGAGCTTGAATCATCAATAGTCCTCTATTATACGGGAGCCTCCCGTTCATCGGCAGCAATAATAGAGGAACAAAAGAAGAATACAAGCAGCGGAAACGGCCAGGCTATTGAGGCTATGCATCGCATCAAACAGAGCGCCAGAGATATGAAACGGGTTCTTCTGGAGGGGAATATGGAAGGTTTTGCCCGTATTCTGGGACAGGCATGGGAAGACAAGTAGAAAATGGCTTCCGCCATAAACAATTCCATGATACAGGAGGTTTTTGACATAGCTATCGCTGCGGGGGCTAAAGCTGGCAAGGTAAGTGGTGCCGGCGGTGGCGGATTCATCATTTTCATGACTGACCCGGCACGCAGACGTCTCGTAATTAACGCTCTTGAAAATATGCCGGGAAGAGTGGTGGGCTTCCAATTTAGCGAAGGGGGTACACACGGATGGAAAATATATGATTAGAATGATATGAGAAGCATAAAGGAAGAGATAGCACAATCGATTGCCACTAAGCAGGCTATTCTTGACAACGAGGTTCTGCTGGCTCAGATAGCCCAGGCGGCTGAGATACTGACGCGTGCATATAAGGAAGGGCATAGCGCGCTGCTGGCCGGTAACGGAGGTTCGGCTGCAGATGCCCAGCATCTGGCAGGTGAGCTTGTGAACAAGTTCTATTTTGACCGTCCCGGAATTCCTGCCCACTCACTGAGCACCGATACTTCGGTCATGACCGCTATAGGCAATGACATAGGGTTCAAATATATGTTTGCCCGTCAGATTCAGGCCCAGGGTGTAAGTGGTGACGTTTTTATTGGAATATCCACTTCCGGCAAGTCTGAGAATATATTGGAAGCTCTCAAAGTTTGTCGTGAAAAAGGAATTGAATCTATAGGCCTGACAGGAAGAGCGCCTTCACCTATGGATTCCATGTGTGACCTCTGCATCAAAGTGCCCTCGGAATGTACTCCTCGAATTCAGGAGTCGCATATACTTATTGGCCATATTATCTGTGCAATAGTGGAGGAAAACCTGTTCGGTACGAAGAATGATGTATGATGTGGTGATTCTTGCCGGAGGCTTGGGTACAAGATTGCGTAGTGTGGTGAGTGATGTTCCAAAGTGCATGGCACCGGTTGGAGGGCGTCCCTTTCTGGACTGGATTCTCAAGTGGACCGGGCTTTTTGATGTAAACCGTATCATACTTTCTCTGGGATACATGAGCAATGTAGTTACGGACTGGATAGAGAGTGAACACCGGTTTAGTCATGTGCCGATAGATTGGGTGATTGAGGAGACTCCGCTCGGCACAGGCGGCGGGATAAGACTGGCTTTGTCTAAAACTACAACCGGACATGCTGTCGTGCTTAACGGTGATACTTTTTTCGATGTCAATCTGGATGCTTTGTCTGCTTACAGTGAAACTTCATGTTCACCTGTCACGGTGGCTCTCAAGCCAATGACGGACTTTGAAAGGTATGGTTCTGTCATCCTGGACGGTAACGGCCTGATTACATCCTTCAATGAAAAGAGATATTGTGAAAAAGGTTTTATCAACGGAGGTGTCTATTGCATCGATACGTCTTGCGGGCTGTTGACTGATAAACCTGAAAAATTCTCGTTTGAGAAGGATGTGCTTGAGCCTCTTTCAGGGAAAGGGTACCTCAGCGGTTTTGTGAGCGACGGAGCTTTCATTGATATAGGTATTCCGGAGGACTGGGAACTGGCGCAGACATTCATTCCCTCATGTATAGGTATAAGGTAGTGTTTATGATTATTCCGGAAAAACTCATAAAACAATGTGATACGCTTTTCCTCGACCGTGACGGCGTGGTCAACGTGTGGTTGCCTGGTGACTATGTCAAGACCTGGGATGAGTTTTGTTTCAATGAGGGCTTTACGGATTTCATTTGCAGATATTCAGACTCCTTCCGGCATATCATTATAGTAACCAACCAACGTGGTGTAGGCAAAGGTCTTATGACACTTGAGCAGCTTGAGGAGATTCACTCAAGGATGCTTGAATCCATCGTAGGTGCAGGTGGCAGGATAGACCATATCTATATATGTACTTCACTCATGGATTCGGATCCTATGCGCAAGCCTAATCCGGGAATGGCGTTTCAGGCAATGAGTGATTATCCTGATATATCAATGGATAGGTCGCTTATGATAGGTGACCAGCCCTCTGACCGCCTTTTTGCCCTTAACTGTGGTATGCATTTCCTCTTTTGGGATAATAAATCCTAATTATCGTTCCGCAGCTTTTCTTACGGAACGTGTCATGTTTGACCATGCATATTTTCTTTTTTCCTGCATGATGCCTTCATTAAACTGGGCCTGCCGCTTGTTTTCAAAGAAGTCAATGAGAGCATCGGCTATGGCCTTTGCTTCAGGATGTACCACATAACCCACTTTTCCGTCGGGAACGATTTCAGCCAGGCCGCCAACATCGGTTACGAGCATAGGTTTTTCAAAATGATAGGCAATCTGTGTCACTCCGCTTTGTGTGGCCGATTTGTATGGTTGCACGATTATGTCAGCAGCTCCGAAGCAATATCGTACATGACTGTCTGGAACGAAATCACTTTTCCAGACCACCAGACCCTCTAGCCCGAGTTCTTTTTCAAGCTCAAGGTATTTCCCGGAGCCACTGTAGAATTCTCCGGCCACTATAAGCCGCACGTTCATGTGGCGGAAACGGCTGTCGGCATAAGCCTTGAGCAGCAGGTCAAGACCTTTGTAGTCACGGATGAGGCCGAAAAACAGCATGTAACGCATGTCATCGTCAAGTCCGAGAAAACGGATAGACTCCTCCCTGGAAACTTTGGGGCCGAAATTGTCATACAGCGGATGCCGGCAGAATATACGTGGTTTGACTGTGTCAAACTGCCCCAGGTCTTCCAATACGGACTCCGACATAGCTATGAATCCGTCAACTGACCGTGTGAAATATCTGCCAAACAGACGGTCCCCGGGCCGATGCTCATGCGGAATGATGTTATCCAATATGGAAACCACCCTTGTCTTTCCGTTGCGTCTTACTATCCTGGCTGCCATACCGAGGGCAGGTCCCATAAAGGGTAGCCAGAACTTTATGATAAGTATATCGGGTTCCAGACGTCTGATGACACGTCCTGTCCTAATCCAGCTGAACGGATTAACAGAATTCAGACTGCGAACTATCTTCAAATCTTTTGGTTCCGGTTCGGTTGAGTATTGAGTCTTTCCTGGAAATAGGAACGATGGGTACTGAAGGGTAAATGTATAGACTGTTACCTCTTCGCCTTCGGCAACGAACTCCCTTGCAAGACGCTCGTTATATACTGCAAGTCCGCCTCTGTATGGCCAGGCGGTTCCCAAAATCGCTATTTTCATAACCGGTAAAACTCTATTTGACTGTATTCTGAAGGAAATGTGAAGCAAAAATAGTACTTTCGCACAACAATACAACAATTATATCCTTCAAGTATGGAAAAGAAGAGAATTCAAAGGTTTCTGCCTTACATAACTGCCATTGTGATCTTCTCTATCATTTCGTCACTCTATTGTCTGCCGGTATTTCAGGGCAAGCAGATTCACACTGGTGATGATGTCCAGGCTCTTTCCGCAGTTCAGGAGGCGCGTCGTTTCCATGAGGAAACAGGCAATTACACATGGTGGACCGGTTCCATGTTTTCAGGAATGCCAGGTTTTCAGGTGGGTGGCGGGAAATATCTCTCTCAGAAACTGATGAAACCGTTGCTGGTTATATGCCATCCGTCATCAAAGAAGATGCCATTAGTGTTTATCATGTTCTTTGTCAGTTTCTTTATCCTGTTCAGGTCTTTCAAGATAGACAGATGGCTTTCCATAGTGGGCGCCTTAGCCACTGGATTCTCGTCCTATTTCTTCATAATAGAGGCGGCCGGACACAACGGCAAGGCCTGGTCTATCGCCATGATGTCTGTGGTCCTTGGCGGATTCTATCTGATATTCAACAAGAGGTACGGGTGGGGCGTAGCACTTGTCATGGTTTTCACGGCTATGGGATTCACGCCGCATCCTCAGATGGCCTACTATATGTTCATGTTGATAGGACTGCTGTTCTTTGTAGAGATATATATACACATAAATGAAAGAAGATACAAGGATCTTGGCATAGCAACACTTCTTTTTGTACTCGCTGTAGGAGTGGGTATGGGAACAGGTACTGCCAATATTTTCGCCAATCGTGAATATGCAGCCGAAACCATGCGCGGAGGCCATTCCGAACTAACGCCGGAAGATGATGCCAATAAGACCAAAGGCCTCAATCTGGATTATGCAACCGCTTGGAGCTATGGAATAGACGAATCTCTGACCTTCCTGATTCCCGGTTTCATGGGAACGGCATCGGGTTATGATGTGGGGACTGATTCAGAACTGTATCGTGTCATGGTAAGTAACGGTGTTCCCAAAGCCGATGCAAAGGATATTTCCCGTCAGGCTCCAACATATTGGGGGGAGCAGCCTTTCACAGTCGGTTCAGTCTATGCCGGTGCGGCTGTCTGTTTTCTTTTCCTGTTAGGATTACTCATAGTTAAGGGACCGTATAAATGGGGACTGCTTATAGCTACCTTCCTGTCTTTTGCCCTTTCGTGGGGTAAGAACTGGATGGGTCTTACTGAATTTTTCTTCAATTGGTTCCCTCTCTATGACAAGTTCCGTTCAGTATCTTCCATACTGATTGTGGCAGAGGTGACTATGCCTCTCTTAGGTTTTCTTGCCATTAAACAGATAATGGACGGTACGGCCGACAAGGAAAAGCTAAACCGAAACATATACATATCGGCAGGTGTGACAGGAGGCATCTGTCTTATACTGGCCCTTTTTGGAGGCTCCTTGTTCTCATTTACTTCATCCTATGATTCAAGCATTCAGGAAGCATGGCCTGAATGGCTGTATGCCGCCCTGATTGATGATAGAGCCTCAATGTTGCGTTGTGATTCGTTCCGTTCGCTGGTTTTCGTACTTCTGACAGCTGCAGTAATATGGCTCTACTCAAACGGTAAGCTCAAGCAGAATTTAATGGTCATGGCTTTAGGAGTCATTGTTGTGGCCGATATGTGGCCGGTTGACCGCCGTTTCCTGAATGACAGTAACTATGTTACTCCCAAGCAGGGTCAGAGCAGATTTGCCATGCTGCCATACGAGAAGGCTATTCTCTCTGATCCTGACCCCCATTACAGGGTATTCAATCTTGCAGCCAACACCTTCAACGATGCCCGTACATCATATTATCTGAAGTCTCTGGGAGGTTACAGTGCGGCCAAGTTGCGTCGTTATCAGGATATCATAGACCAATACCTTTCCAAGCCCGATATTGGGATTGCGAGTAATTTTAATGCAAAATAAAAAATAACGAAAGGAGAGGACGGTAGTCCCACCCCTATGCGTAATCCGGGAGCCATGGGCAATGCCTGGTTCGTGGATTCTGTGATGGTGGTGCCAGGTCCTGTAGAGGAGTGTTCTGCGCTCGGCAACATAAATCTGCATAACACTGCGGTGCTTGATGATGATTTTGCAGGATTAGTAAAGGATTTCCAGCCAGGTCATGACAATTCTGCATCCGTCAAACTGAACACTTACGCTCCCGATGCCCTCACATACAGTTCAAGTTCATCAAAGGATGGCATAATTGTCTTTTCTGAAATATACTATCCCTACGGGTGGAAGGCTTACATTGACGGTAAACAGTGTGAGATATTCCGTGTAAACTATCTGCTGAGGGCTGTCAATGTTCCGGCCGGACAGCATGATATACGTTTCGAGTTTCGTCCTGACAGCGTCAGGAAGGGTAATCTGGTTTCCGGATTGTTCATCGGGATAATGTATCTTACTGTTCTGGTTTTGATAGCAGGAACTCTAATAAGGAGAGGTCGTCAGCCCAGGTCAGTTTGATATTGCGTTCGCTTCCACGTACAATCCCCACTTTTACCCTGGGGAGATAACGCAATACGGTGCCGCAGTCATCCGTGGCGGTGAATCCCGGATCCTGCAATGCTATGCGGTATGCTTCCTGAATAGTTTTCTGACGGAAGGCTTGTGGAGTCTGCATTCTCCAAAGAAGGCGTCTTTCCTGAATGGATTCCATGACTGTTCCTGCAGCATCACACTGAACGATGGTGTCCACTGTGGGGATGGCCACATCCACTGCGTCATACCTTTCCATAGCTTTGAGAGTATCGGTGATAATCTGTTCCGAAACTAATGGTCGTGCAGCATCATGGAATAGCATTACCATTTCAGGATTCTCCCTGAAATAGTGCACAGCAGAGAGACTCGAGTCAAAACGTTCTTTTCCACCAGGTAATATGGCTGTCACTTTAATCCAGTTATTGGCTTGAACCAGTAATTGTACCCTATCAATGAATTCTGTTGCAGTAACAATTACGACTTGGTCAATTCCGGGATGATTGCAGAAAGTATGTATGGAGTGCTCCAAAACAGTCTTTCCACCCAGTGGCAGGAATTGCTTGGGGGTGGAAAGGCCGGTTCTTGAACCGGAGCCTGCGGCAAGTATTACAGCTACAGTCTCCATGTTGAGATATTGTTTCAGCAAACTTCGCTGCCTGGTTTTACAGGATGTTGTACAGTTGTTACGCTCAGTGTTCCGTCAGCGTCAAGAGCACTCAAGATCATTCCCTGACTTTCACGGCCCATGATTTTTCTCGGAGCAAGGTTGGCTATGAAGCATACCTGTTTGCCAATCAGATCTTCGGGTTTGTACCATTGTGCAATACCGGATAGTATTGTGCGGCCACCCAGGCCGTCATCAATCCTGAACTGTAAAAGCTTATCTGATTTGGGAACCTTGATGCATTCAAGTACAGTGCCAACGCGTATGTCCAGTTTCTCGAATTCAGGGAATTGTATGTTCTCCCTGATGGGTTTGGCGGGCATTGCGGCAGAAGCAGCTTTTTCATTCTCTTCCTTGCGCTTGAGTAACTTTTGGATTTGGGCTTCAATAACATCATCCTCTATCTTCTCAAACAGAAGTTCAGGCTTATTCAGTTTGTGTCCGGCGGGCAGCAAGTCAATTGCACCCAGTCGGTCCCACTGAGCGCCTTCCAGAGCAATCATACCGCGCAGTTTCTCACTTGAGAAGGGTAGGAACGGCTCAAAGGCAATGGCAAGGTTTGCAACCAGCTGGAGCGAAATGTTCAGTATGGTCTCAACACGTTTCATATCGGTCTTAGCCAGTTTCCAGGGCTCGGTGTCGGCCAGATATTTGTTACCTATGCGTGCCAGATTCATGGCCTCCTTCTGTGCCTCGCGGAACTTGAAGTTGTCCAGCAGGGACTCCAACTGTTTCTTGACATCGGCAAACTCCTTCAGGGTGTCGCGGTCATAATCCGTAAGTTCTCCACATGGGGGAACTACTCCGTCAAAATACTTCTGGGTGAGTACAAGGGCACGGTTTACAAAGTTTCCGTAAATGGCTACCAGCTCGTTGTTGTTGCGGGCTTGGAAATCCTTCCATGTAAAGTTGTTGTCCTTGGTCTCGGGGGCGTTGGCTGTGAGTACGTAACGCATAACATCGGCCTTGCCGGGGAAATCCTCCAGATACTCGTGTACCCATACGGCCCAGTTGCGTGAAGTGGATATCTTGTCATCCTCCAGGTTAAGGAACTCGTTGCTGGGAACATTATCGGGCAGTATGAATGTGCCTTCAGCCTTGAGCATTGAAGGGAATACGATGCAATGGAACACGATGTTGTCCTTACCTATAAAGTGGATAAGACGTGTATCGGGGTCCTTCCACCAGGTCTCCCAGCTTCCGCGCTCCGGGTGGGTGTCACAGAACTCCTTTGTGTTGCTTATGTATCCTATGGGAGCATCAAACCATACGTAGAGGACCTTTCCTTCAGCCCCCTCCACGGGAACGGGAATTCCCCAGTCCAGGTCACGGCTCACGGCACGAGGCTGAAGTCCCATGTCAAGCCAGCTCTTGCATTGACCGTAAACATTGGGGCGCCACTCCTTGTGCTCCTCCAGTATCCACTTTTCAAGCCACTTCTGATACTGCTCCAGGGGCAGGTACCAATGTGTAGTTTCTTTCATGACAGGTTTGCTGCCGCTAACGGTGCTTACAGGATTTATTAGCTCTGTGGGCGAGAGTGATGTGCCGCACTTCTCGCATTGGTCTCCGTACGCATGCTCGTAGTGGCAGTGAGGGCACTCACCGGTTATATAGCGGTCGGCCAGGAACATATGGGCCTCCTCATCATAGTACTGCTCACTGGTCTTTTGGATGAATTTGCCGGTATCATAAAGTTTTCGGAAGAAATCCGATGCAACCTTATGATGAGTGGGGGAACTGGTTCTTCCGTAGATATCGTATGATATGCCCATGCCCTTGAAGGTCTCCTTCATCTGATAGTGATAACGGTCAATGATTTCCTTAGGAGTGACGCCCTCTTTCTTGGCTCGGATTGTTATGGGCACTCCGTGTTCGTCACTTCCTCCAATGAACATAACGTCCACTTTCTTCAAGCGTTGGTAACGGACATAAATATCGGCCGGAACGTATGCACCTGCCAGATGGCCTATATGTAAAGGGCCATTGGCGTATGGCAGAGCCGATGTAACCAGAATCCTCTTGTAATCTTTCATTTGTATATCAAGTTTCTTGTTTCAGACCGCAAAGTTAATAAAAATGATACAAAGGGGCCTGTCCCCCTTTGTATCATTTTCCCCAGGAGGCGCGGTCCAGACTACGGTAACTGATGGCTTCGGCTATATGCTGCGGTTTTATGTTCATGGAACATTCCATGTCGGCAATGGTGCGTGCCACCTTCAGGATGCGGTCATACGCTCTGGCAGAAAGGTTAAGACGGTTCATGGCCTCGCCCAGTATACGGATAGCTGCGGGTTCCGCTTTTGCGTATATGCGGAGCATACGTGAATCCATTTGCGCATTGCAATATACACCGTTCTCATCGGCAAATCTCTCTGCCTGGATATTTCTGGAAGCAATCACTCTCTGTCTGATAGATGTGCTTGTTTCACTCTTGACGGCCGATGACATGTCATCAAATCCGACAGGCATTATTTCACATTGCAAGTCAAACCGGTCCATCAATGGGCCGGATATCCTGCCCAGATAACGCTCTATTGTAGAGGGCGTATAATTTCACTGCTTTGTTGGATGGTTATAATATCCACATGGACAGGGGTTCATGGAAGCTACCAACATGAACGATGCCGGATATTCCACCCTGTATTTTGCTCTGGAAATCACTATTGTCCTGTCTTCGAGCGGCTGGCGCAGGACTTCAAGTGCCGAGCGCGAGAACTCCGGTAACTCGTCAAGATAGAGAATCCCGTTGTGTGCAAGCGAAATCTCACCCGGCTGTGCATTGCTGCCGCCTCCGGTCAGGGCTACATTCGTAATGGTATGATGCGGATGGCGGAAGGGACGCTCCTGTATTAGTGTAGAACCGTATCCGGTGAATCCGGCCACGGAATGTATGCGGGTTGTCTCGATACTTTCCTCCTCGGTAAGTGGCGGAAGGATGGAGGGCAAAGCACGGGCCATCATGGATTTTCCGCTGCCTGGAGGTCCTATCATGATAATGTTGTGACCACCACATGCCGCAACCTCAAGTGCACGTTTCACTGCTGTCTGCCCTTTCACATCGGCAAAATCATTACCCTGATAAGGCAATTCTTGCAATGTCGGATATTTTCTCCTGTCCAAAGGTTCAATATGGCCGGGTGTTCCGTTGAGCAGATCAACAACTTGTTTCAGGTTTTCAGCGGCATATACATCAAGTCCATCTATGACTGCCGCTTCCGGAGCATTTTGTGAGGGCAGGATTATACCTTTAAATCTTTCAGAACGGGCTTTAATAGCCATTGACAGTGCTCCACAAACCGGCTGAAGGGTTCCGTCCAGTCCCATCTCGCCCATTATGACATAGTCATTCAGGTGTTCAGCAGACAGTTCACCCACAGAGGCCATTATACCTATGGCCAGAGGCAGGTCATAGGCTGCACCCTCCTTGCGTATGTCAGCAGGAGCCATGTTTATTATTATCTGACATGATGGGAACTTGAATCCGTTCACGTGGAAAGCGGAGACAATCCTCTCGTGGCTCTCCTTGACCGCACTGTCAGGGAGTCCTACAAGAAAGAATCTGATACCTCTGGAGGTGTTAGCCTCGATTGTAACAATGTAAGCGTCTATCCCTTGGACAGCCGCTCCGAAAACTTTTATCAGCATGGTATGAATGGTATATAAGGTTTAAAATGTATTTCATTGGATATCTGTTGGATTTACATACCTGTGATGCGGAACTTCCTTGGGGTTATCTTTTCGGATTTCTTCAGCAATGGCAGTTCTGATTCAAGGGTAAGATCCATCTCGGTCAAATCAGCGGTTTTGAGAATGATTCTTTTCAGGCCGGAGAACAAAATATAGACTGGCAGTTCCTGAACCTGGCCATCCTGTATTATCCTGCTGTTCCATCCTTCCGGGTCACAGTATGAAACCCAATCCAAGGTGTCATTGCTTACGGTAGCCTTCCATCGCCGTATATTAGTATCTATGGAAATGTCTGCTATGGTGAAATTCCGATCGGTGTATAATTCCTTTAATCTGGTCAGTTCTTTTCTGGCTTCATTGCTTCTTTCATCCCATGAGGCCCATACGCAGACCAGCAGATGCTGATTCTTTGCTATATCGGAGAAGGGCTTGCTTACCAGTAACGTGTCAATCAGGTTGGTTGGAGTAATATAGTTATTACCTGTGGACTCTGACCCGAATTTGGTTTTAAGGTTCATTATAAAAGGGCAATCCTGCATGTTCCCGCTCATCTTTTTTATAAGTGGTTCCAAATCCTTACGGTCGGCATGATACTTCCGGATCATGTATTCGTATAACAACATCGGAGTTACCTCGCTGAAAGGGTCAGCCTTGATGAAGGAATCTATCATTTCAGTTATCTGAATCTTTGTGATTCCGTCATGCACCTTTTCCCTAAAGGATTGGTATGCGTCATTGTAATTGCCACCTCCAATCACTATGCTGCCGCTGTCCGGTATGGTTATCCGGGAGGTTAGGCCTTTATCAGCGAATACAGCCTGTGTGATACCGTTGGGGAAAATCAATATAAGTGGGGTGACAGTATCGGGAATAAACGACCAGGTAAATGAGCCATCGGCAGGAAAAATAGTATCGGTACGGTCAAAACGGCTGTCAATACCCGTAACCAGAATCATACTGTCTGTCTGTACACTGCCTTTCGGTGTGTAAAAACCGTTCAGTATGAATCGGCCATCGTCCTTGTGGCATGATACGGCTGTCATGACGAGCGCAAGGAGTAACAGAACCGGGAACCTGCACCTTTTCATTCTATAAATGCTATTTGGAAGCTCTCTTCCTTTCCAGTTCATTGAGGATGATCTTACGCATGCGCATGCTCTTGGGGGTCACCTCAACATACTCATCGTTTTTGATATATTCCAGAGCCTCCTCTAAAGAGAATACGACCGGAGGAGCCAGATGTGCTTTTTCATCTGAACCGCTGGCTCGCATGTTGGTAAGCTGTTTGCTCTTGGTCACGTTGATTACCAGATCTTTCTCGTGCACATGTTCGCCCACGACCTGACCGGCATAAACCTGTTCCTGGGGATTGATGAAAAATCTGCCCCTGTCCTGAAGTTTGTCGAGAGCGTATGCGAATACTGTTCCTGTCTCCATTGCCACCATGGAACCGTTAACCCTCCGCTCTATGTCGCCTTTATAGGGCTGGTACTCCTTAAAGCGATGGGCCATCACAGCTTCACCTTGCGATGCGGTAAGCACGTTTGTCCTGAGCCCGATGATTCCCCTTGAAGGTATATCTAAAACTATAACTACCCGGTCA
>R27__coassemble_487_pt1 | contig 25183 bp, 20 predicted proteins | sample R27__metabat2_high_PE_044 | metagenome-assembled genome bin R27 | reverse complement strand
CTACCCATACTCAAGGGTATGGCTACCCTATGGCTACCCTATGGCTACCCTATGGCTACCCTATGGCATCCCTATGGGTAGAGCGGGAAAAAACAGTAAAAAAAGTGTCCGTGTTTTTATTGCACATTTCCCTGTAAGAGAAAAAATATCCATTAACAGGACCGTAAAATTCAGGCTTGCATTATATTTGCAGTACAGTATCGGAAAGAAGAGATATTGTAAAGACATACTAACATAGCATTTGCTATTTATTCGGTTGCTCGAAACCTAGGAAATTTCAACTGTCAACCCGGATAAGTCGGTGAATGTCTGCGCTTCTGCGTGGGCTTGACTTATCTGTTGACAAGGCTTTCCTAGGGCCGCGAGCATGGATCTTTCAAGTCCATGCTTTTTTGTGCCCTGAAGCCTGTCAAGAAAAAGTCAGCAAGTGCGCAATGAAAGCGCAGAATGGACACCCAGATCAAGTCCAAGGAGAGGGTGGCCGCTCACGGTGAGGTGTTTACCGCTCCCCGTGAGGTTAACGCCATGCTGGACCTTGTAAAGCCGGAGACGGAGCGTATAGATTCCCGTTTCCTGGAGCCTGCTTGCGGTGACGGAAACTTCCTGATAGAGATATTACGCCGTAAACTCTCTGTCTGCCGGGACCGCGTAAAGGCCAGGCAATATACCCAACTTCAATATGAACATGATGCCATTTGGGCGGTATCAAGCATATACGGCATAGAACTGCTGGCTGATAATGTGGCCTCTTGCCGCCAGCGTCTGCTTGATTATTTCACAGAGCAATACAAGACACTCTTCAAATCCAAATTCAAGGATGAATGCATTGAGGCAGCCCGATACATCCTATCCAAGAACATAATTCACGGCGATGCGCTCACATACAAGCGTGTTGATAATCCCGACAGCTGGATTCATGTATGCGAGTGGAGTTTCATAGGCGGTGGCAAAGTAAGCCGCCGTGACTATGAATTCTCATTCCTGATAGGGCAGTACAGCAGCGACAACCTCTTTGCCGATGCCCCCGTAGAGACCTATTCTCTTGTTCATTTCCTTAAAATCAATCCGTCAGCCTATGGAGAACAGCAGTTATAATCCCGATGTGCTCAACTGCATTGCCAATCTGAGCAATGATGAGGTTTTTACTCCGCCTGAATTAGCTAACAACGTTCTGGAGCTGCTGCCGCAGGAGCTGTTCCGCAGTCCGCATACCACATTCCTGGATCCGTTTACCAAGAGCGGAGTGTTCCTGCGTGAGATAGTAAAGCGCCTGGACCAGGGCTTGTAGAGCGTAATCCCTGACCGACAAGAGCGAATAGATCACATCCTGCACAATCAGGTATTCGGAATAGCCTGTACCGAACTGACATCGCTCCTGTCACGCCGCTCAGTCTATTGCTCCAAGAGTGCCGACGGCAAATACAGCGTTACACGCTTTAAAACCCAAAGCGGAAATATACTCTACTCAAACATAAATCACACGTGGGAAGGCGGCAAGTGCAAGTACTGCGGAGCCAGCCAAGCTGTCTATGACCGAGGCTCCCAATCTGAGCAGTACGCCTATATGTTCATCCACACCGACAACCCCGGCAAATTCTTCAACAACATGAAATTCGATGTAATCATTGGCAATCCTCCATATCAAATGAGTGATGGAGGAGATACCGAAGAAAGACAAAGAGGTGGTGCCATACCCCAATACCACTTATTTGTTCAGCAAGCAAAAAGACTAAAGCCCAGATATTTGGTTATGATTGTTCCTTCCAGATGGTTTGCAGGAGGAAGAGGATTAGATGAATTTAGAGATGAGATGCTGCATGATACCCACATTAGAACAATAGTAGATTATCCATTATCATCAGAATGCTTTCCTGGTGTTGAAATTAAAGGTGGTGTTTGTTACTTTTTGTGGAATAGAGATAATACAGGATTATGTAAAGTAATTACTAGACGAAACAGTATTGAGTCCATCTCGACAAGATCATTATTGGAAGAAGGTTCAGATATATTCATAAGATATAATGAATCCATTCCTATTTTACGCAAAGTACAGAAGAATCATGAACCTAGTTTTGCAAATTGCGTGAGTTCGCAAAAACCATTTGGCTTGAGAACATATGTCCAAGGTGAAACAAAACCATCAAATGGGAGTATTAAACTATACGCCAATAAATCTATTGGCTACATAAAAAAAGAAGAAGTAACACAAAACCAAGATTGGGTGAGCAAATATAAAGTGCTGATAACTATGGCGTATGGTGCTGGAGAGGATTTTCCACATCAAATTATCAATATACCTTTTGTCGCAGAACCGAATTCTTGTTGTACTGAGACTTATGTTGTAATTGGACCTTGCACCACCAAAGAAGAAGCCGAGAATATTATTACTTACATAAAAACTCGGTTCTTCAGATTTCTTGTCCTACTTAAGAAGAATACACAGCACGCAGCTGCTAAAGTATATCAGTTTGTTCCCCTGCAGGATTTCTCGCACCCATGGACAGATGAGATGCTTTACAAGAAATACGGATTAACGGAGGATGAGATTGCATTCATCGAGTCAATGATCCGACCTATGGATTGAATAAATAACATATAAACAGCACGTTCTTTGAAAACATTGGAAACTTTTGTATTTTTGCAAAAACAGTGGTTATGTTATGGACGCAGATGTACAAAGGATATTATGTGATTATTTCAAAACCAAGCCTGTTGAAAAGGCTTGGGTGTTTGGCTCTTTCTCGCGTGGTGAGGAGAAGCCAGGAAGTGACATAGATATTCTTGTAACTCTTTCTCCTAACTCAGGGTTGGGTCTCCAGTTCTTTAAAATGATTATTGATTTAGAGAACCAGCTTAATCGTCCTGTTGATTTGGTGGTAGAGGGAGATTTGCTTCCATTTGCTCAGGAATCGGCCGATAATGATAAGGTGTTAGTTTATGAGAGAACCAGTTAGAGATAAAGGTCGTCTGGAGCATATTCTGGATGCTATTGGTAATGTTGAACAGTTTACTGATGGCTATGATTATAATTCTTTGCTGGCAGATAAACTTCATTTACATGCTACTGTTCATAATGTACAGGTAATAGGGGAGGCAGTCTATAAGTTGTCGCTTGAATTCAAGGAATCTCATCCGGATACTCCGTGGCCTTTGATAGAAAAGATGCGCCATATTCTGGTTCATGACTATTATCAGATCAGTTTTGAGATACTTTGGGTTATTATCAAAAAGGACATACCCGAGTTAAAGAAACAGATAGTTCTGTATCTGTCAAAAATCCAGTAAGTTTTATTGTTTTTAGAGTCGTGCCATAACTTGAAAAGGATATGGCTGCTACGGATTTGCTTAGGGAGAAGGTTACTGAGACCCCTATGATTTATGCATACCAGCATATTGGCGTTCCGGCACATGACGGAATGCTTAAGGTGGGCTATACCACTCGTGATGTGGAGACCCGTGTGCGGGAACAGAACCAGACGGGGAGCATCAGGTATAGGATTGTGCTCAAGCGGCCGGCAATGCGCAAGGACGGTACATCATTTGATGACCATCTGATACATAAAATACTGCGCAGGAATCACGTCCGTAACCCGGAGGGAGAGTGGTTTGTGACCGATGCCCAAACAGTGGAAAGGGCTATTGCATCGGCTGTAGAAGGTCAAGAAACCATAATAAGCAGAACCAATTCATTCCGCATGCGCCCGGAACAGGAGGCGGCGGTCAGTAAGACATCGGCATACTTTAAGGCTTTTGTAAAAGACCCTGCTAACCGGGGCCTCATTCCGCATTTCCTCTGGAACGCCAAGATGCGTTTTGGCAAGACATTCACCACATATCAGCTGGCGCTGCGGATGGGGTGGACCAAAGTGCTGGTGCTTACTTTCAAGCCCGCGGTCAAGACAGCCTGGGAGGAGGATCTGGCTGCCCATAAGGATTTTGAGGGCTGGCAGTTCTGCCAGAAACAGGATGACCGTGAGTTTAACTATGTGAACGAGCGCAAGCCGTTTGTCTGTTTTGCATCGTTCCAGGATGTGCTGGGCAAGAATGCGGTAGGAGGCATAAAGGCTACCAATGAGTGGATCCAGACCGTTGACTGGGACTGCATAGTGCTGGACGAGTATCATTATGGTGCCTGGGGCAGGAATGCCAGGAACTTTTATGACAAGAAAGATCCGGCACTGATGCGGGCGCTTGAGGTGGGTGATATCATAAATGAGGATGCCGATAATGTGCGTGAGCTTGAGGCCCGCGAGATAGCATCCCAGGGTGAGTTTGATGAGTTTGACCTGAACGAGTTTTTCCGTGCCGATGATAAAGGCTTTATACATGAGGAGTATGTACAGAAATGGCTTGACCTGATACGCGGAGCTTACACTGAGAATATTGTCACTGAACTGAAACTTGGTACCGAGAAGCCGCCTATGCCGTTCTCTGACTCCCGCCTGCTCAGTTACCTGCAGCATACCTACTGGTTCCTGCCATCGGTTGCGGCATGTGAGGCTATGGCCAGACTGCTCCAGAAGCGTGTGAACCGTTTCTATTCTGATTACAAGGTGGTAGTTGCAGCCGGAAACAGGGCCGGTATGGGTGCGGCAGCAGTAGGCCCGGTCTATGAGGCCATGAATGATCCGCAGGAGAGCAAGACCATAACCCTGTCTTGCGGCAAGCTATCTACAGGCGTGACCGTTAAGCCCTGGACCGGAATACTGATGCTCCGTAACACCACATCGCCAGAGACCTATTTCCAGGCCGCGTTCCGTGTGCAATCGCCATGGACCACACGTGATGAGAACGGCCTTGAGGTTATACTCAAACCGCTCTGTTACGTGTTTGACTTTGCTCCCAACCGGGCCCTGCGCTTGGTTGAGGAGTACAGTTGCCAGCTGAACGTGCATGAATCAAATCCCGAAAAGAAGGTAGAGGAGTTCATAAAGTTCCTGCCCATTCTGGCCTTTGACGGCTCATCAATGAAGGAGATTGATGCCGCTGGAGTGCTTGATATGGCCATGAGCGGCACTACTGCCACACTGCTTGCCCGCCGCTGGGAATCAGCCGTACTGGTAAATGTGGATAATGCCACCCTGCAGCGTTTGATAAATAATCCTGATGCTATGCGCGCACTGATGAGCATAGAGGGTTTCCGTAGCCTGAATTCAGATATAGAGACCATAATCAACAAGTCTGAGAAGGTAAAGAACACCAAGAAAGAGCGTGGCGATAACCTCACTCCGCGCGAGAAAAAGGAACTGTCCGATGAGGAGAAGGAGTACAAGAGCAAACGCCGTGAGATACAGGAGAAACTCATAAAGTTTGCCACCCGTATCCCTGTGTTCATGTATCTGACTGATTATCGCGAATACTCGCTCAAGGATGTGATAGAGCTGCTGGAGCCAGACCTGTTCCGTAAGGTGACAGGCCTTACGCTAAAGGATTTCAGCCTGCTGGTAAGCTTGGGCGTATTCAACAGCGAGCTGATGAACGATGCTGTCTATAAGTTCAAGCGCTACGAGGATTCATCACTTGAATACACCGGAATCAATACCCACACCGGCACACTGATAGGCGGCTGGGACACCGTGATAGATACTTCAAAGACAGTACCCGATGAAGAACCGGAGTATAAGGCTGTGGCAGAACCTGCCCCTGAATTTATAAAGGTACAACCTTGGGAAACAATCAAAGTGGGTGATACAGTCTGTCACAAGAGCCTTGGTCAAGGACAGGTATTATCTTTTGATGGCAAGTATCTGTTCGTGAAGTTCCCGTTACGCGAATCAAAGTTCCTCTATCCAGACGTATTCAAGAACGGCTACCTGTTCATGACAGAACCTGACAAGTCTGCAGAATAAATAAGAGTAGTATTGTTTTTGGGTATATACTCTTCCTGTTCAAAATTAAGTCTTTGCAGAGAGAGAAAAAAGCAGTATCTTCGCGGATAATAATGTACATGCGCGTATGGTACTGAACTGGATCTGGGTGGCATTCTTTCTGATAGCCTTTGCGGTGGCTGTGGTGAAGCTCTGCATGGGCGATGCAAGCGTGTTTCAGGATATCATGGACTCTACGTTCTCATCGGCCAAGACAGGTTTTGAGATATCATTGGGCCTTACCGGCGTGCTGTCACTGTGGCTGGGAATAATGAAGATAGGTGAGAAAGGCGGTCTGGTGAATACCTTTGCCCGCTGGCTGAGCCCCGTGTTCTCACGCCTGTTCCCTGACCTGCCTAAGAATGACCCGGCATACGGCCATATATTCATGAACATTGCCGCCAATATGCTTGGCCTTGACAATGCTGCCACTCCAATGGGCCTGAAGGCTATGGAACGCATGCAGGAGCTGAACAAGACAAAGGATGTGGCTTCTAATCCCATGATAATGTTCCTTGTGCTCAACACATCCGGTCTGACCATCATACCGGTAAGCGTACTGGTATATCGTGCGCAGATGGGTGCCGCACAGCCTGCCGATGTCTTCATCCCAATTCTTTTAGCCACATTCTTCTCGACTTTGGTGGGTCTGCTGGTTACCTGTTTCATGCAGAAGATACGTTTTGACAAGGTGCTGATACTGTTTGTGGGCGGATTGAGTGCTATAGTAGCTCTTATAATCTGGGGTTTTTCGCAGCTTCCGGCCGTAAGGATAGGGCCGGTGTCAACATCGGCAGCCAACATCATACTGTTTGTGGTGATAATAGGATTTGTCATATCCGGCATAAAAGGAAAGATAAATGTTTATGAGGCTTTTGTGGAGGGAGCCAAAGACGGCTTCACGACGGCTGTCAAGATAATACCTTACCTGATTGCAATCCTGGTGGGCATAGGCGTGTTCCGTGCATCGGGTGCGATGGATGCACTGGTGAACGGGATTGGCTGGTGCGCAGAGAAGTGCGGACTTGACAGCCAGTTTGTGGGGGCGTTGCCCACTGCTCTTATGAAACCGCTCTCAGGCGGTGGGGCACGCGGCCTTATGATTGATGCCATGACCGCCTACGGGCCCGATTCTTTCACCGGACGTCTGGCCTGCCTGTTCCAGGGCTCGACGGATACCACGTTCTATATTTTAGCGGTATATTTCGGTAGTGTGAACATTAAGAACACCCGTTATGCTGTGGGATGTGGACTGCTGGCTGACCTGGCAGGGATATTGGCTGCAATATTCCTGGCGTATCTATTCTTTGCGTGACATTAAGATTATGATATCATTCCTGACAGAGAACATAAAGATGCCAAGGCTGGACCGTAAGAGGGTACGGACGTGGATTACTGACGTGGCAGCTACCTACGATGGCCGCAAGGTGGGGAATCTGAACTATGTTTTCTGCAACGATGAACGTATCCTGGAGGTGAACAGGGAGTTCCTGGGGCATGACTACTATACTGACATAATCACCTTTGACTACAGTGAGCCGGGGATGGTGAGTGGTGACATGTTCATCAGTCTGGATACGGTCCGTAGTAACAGCGTGAAGTTCCGCACGTCATACGACAGGGAACTTATGAGAGTGATTATACATGGGGTGCTGCACTTGTGCGGCATCAATGACAAAGGGCGTGGTGAAAGAGCCTTGATGGAGGCAGCCGAGAACTGCGCTTTGGAAATGTGGTATAACAAAACAATCAGATAATGAAGAAAAAACTATTCTTTCCTGTGACAGTCTTGCTACTTTCCCTGACGGTGACTGATGCTGTAGGCCAAAGCAGGATGACTGCGAAAAGTTCCCGCCTTCTCGACGAGTGCAGGACTCTTTTTGTCCATGGAGACTACACTGCAGCAGGGGCATTGCTTGAAGATTGGAAGAAAGAACAGGGACCGTCGAATGTCACCCGCACGGAAGAGATTGATTATATGGATGCTGTCATTAAGGCCGAGCAGGACTTGACTGTTGCGATGCCATATATACTTGCCTTTCAGCTCAAGTATCCGTATTCCATATATGACAACAAGATGATGGCCTTGGCCGGTAGTTCCTATTTTGCAGTTCATGAATATGATCATGCAATTCTCTGTTTCAATGAGTGTGATCCTGAGTTGCTTGAGTCTGACGAATGTATTCGTATGACGCGCCATTATGCCATTTCGCTTTTCAGGAGTGGAAGAGTTGAGGATGGGCTTCTGCAGCTTAATATTCTTGATTTTATGCTGGATGGTGCACAGGATGCTGACGTTGATTTCTACAGGGCGTATTCCGATTATTATGAAGGTCGCCTGGAAGAGGCTGACGAGGGCTTCAGAAATTGTTTGGGGGGACCTCGCAATGATGAGGCCCGCCTATATTTGGCAGAAATGGCCCTGAATGGTCATGGAAACATCGATTATGCTCTTCAGACAGCAACGGACATTGTCGGAAATCCTATGGATGATTATGTGGAGATGGAAGCTGAGCGTATTCTTGGAGAATATTACTACAAGGTGGCCAACTACGACAAGTCCGTTGAGTTCCTGACCAGTTACATTAACTCTGACAGTAAGTCCGATGCCGTTTATGATTCATATCTGCTCGGAATGTCATATTTTAATTTGGGCAAGATGGATCAGGCCATCAGTTTCCTCTCGCCTGTTTCGGAAGGTGATAGCGACATAGCTCAGAACGCCTCTTTACATGTGGGACTTGCTGCATTGTCTCTCGGAGAGAAAAATATGGCCCGTATGGCATTTGAAAGGGCATCTAATCTCACAGGTCAGCCCAGTGTCAGGGAACAGGCGCTATATAACTATGCTATGCTGGTGCAGGAAACTTCATATTCGCCTTTTGCGGAGTCAGTAAAGTCTTTCGAGCGTTTCCTCAATGAGTTTCCGGCTTCAGTTTACGCAGATAAGGTGAACAGCTATCTTGCAGATGCTTACCTGAATACTCCCAACTATGACGTTGCGCTTGCATCGATTGCCAAAATAAACAATCCTGGAGCAACTATACTTCAGGCTAAGCAGAAACTGCTTTACCGCAAGGCTATGGACCTCTTCTCTGACGGCAACCTGAATGAAGTTCCTTCACTTCTGACTGATGTGATAGCGCTTGACCGTTATAACCATAGTGTAGCCACTGAATCTTTCTTCTGGAGAGGTGAAGCCTATTACAGACTTGACAGCCCAGGTCAGGCTGAAACTGACTACAACCGTTATCTTTCTCTTGTGGGGAACGGTAGAAGTCCTTCCGGCGTCCTGGCTAATTATGGACTGGGCTACATCAACTATCGCAGGAGGGACTATGACAAGGCAGAGCGTTATTTCAGGAATGTTATAGAGAGGAACGGATCCGGTGAGTCGAGGGATATTGTTGCCGATGCTGCTTTGCGTGCCGGAGACTGCATGTTCTTCAAACGCAATTATTCCGAGGCAAAGGAATACTACAGGAAGGCGCTTGCTTCAAACCGGCAGGTGGGCGATTATGTACTCTATCAGTCGGCAATGGTAAGCGGACTACAACGAAATTACACTGAGAAGATCAATAATCTTGAGCGCCTTGTCAGTGATTATCCGGAATCAGCATACGTTCCGACGGCCCTTTATGAGGAAGGAAGGGCATATCAGCAGACCGATAAACCGTCGCAGGCAATACGGCTTTTCAGACGTATTGTGTCTGATTATCCCACAAGTGATTTGGCCCGAAAGGCATCGGCTGAAATAGCACTTATATATTATCAGCAGGATAATTTCGATGAGGCTATTTCGGCATACAAGGATGTCATATCCAATTATCCCGGTAGTGACGAGGCTCGTACTGCTATGTCGGATTTAAGGTCGATATATGTAGAGAAGGGTGATATCAACAGTTATCTTGAGTATGTTTCGCACGTTCAGGGCGCGGTTCCTGTTGCGGTCAGTGAGCGTGACTCTTTAACTTATGCAGCAGCTGAAAGTCTGTTCGGACGTGGTGAAAAGTCCCAGGCCCTGACGTTATTCGGACAATATCTGTCACAATTCCCGAACGGAGCCTATGCGGCTGACGCATGGTTCTATCAGGGCGAGATTTATCAGGTCCTGAGGGAGTATGGCAGGTCTGTGGAAAGTTATCTGCGTGCCGCTGATTTCAGTAACAGCCGTTACAGTGAAGAGGCTCTTGACAGGGCTGCATACATTGACTGGACAAACGGAGAGTGGACCAGGGCAATGAACACCTACATACGCTTGTACGAGAAGACAGCAAACGCTGACAGGCAACTTAAATGCCTGTATGGTATAGTGAGCAGTGCGGGAAGGTCAGATAATATGTCAACTGTTATGAAATATGCTGATAAAGCTCTGCTTACAAAACTCAATCCCGAGCAGAAGACAGAAGTCAGTTATTGGAAGGCAAAGGCATCTCTTGCCGGAAATATGCCTGAAGCGAGAGAACTCCTTGAACAGCTGTCACAAGATACCCGCTCCCAGTATGGGGCCGAGTCAAGCTATTTGTTGAGCCAATATCTGTATGACAAAGGAAATCAAGCTGCTGCTCAGGACAATATAATGAAGTTTATACAGCAGGGTTCACCACATATGTATTGGGTGGCTCGCAGCTTTATCCTGCTGAGTGATATTTACAAGGCTCAAGGCAAGGAGATTGAGGCTCGTCAGTATCTGCTTTCACTTAGGAGCAATTATACTGAGAGCGATGATATAGCCGATATGATTAAAGAACGCTTAGGAGAATGAACAATATGAAGAGATATAGTGTTTCTGCACTGCTATCAATAGCTTGTGCCATGACTGTTCAGGCCCAGACCAACAATGAACTGCCTTCCAGATCCATGACCGTAGAGGGTGATTATAATCCGGTATTCACAGAGGCAGCGAAGATTATGCCTTCTCCCAGGAAGGAGGAAGAAACAAAGGAGAGTGTACAGGTTAGTTATCTGACATTTGCCAATCCTTATAATCAGAGGATACGTCAGCAGATGAATGTTTTCGGATTTGGAACTGATGATATAGATGCAAAAAGAATAATCGGTCTGGCACGTATAGGATATGGTTTCCGTAACATAAGTGACGGCATTATGGATTTTGGTTGGAAAATTACAGACAAGGATTTTTTAAAATTATCAGGCACTCTGGACGGATGGAAATCAAAACCGGACAAGAGCTGGAGGTCGGATATGTTCAACAGTAATATCTCGGTTGGATATACTCACCAGTTCCGTTTGTTTGAAGCTTCCGTCAAGGCAGGTTACGGTTATTCACGTTACAACTATATGCCTGGTAGCCTGATGGATTCGATAAAACTTTCAGCAAGCAACTTTTTCATGGATGTCAGACAAGGGGAAATGTCAGGTTATATCCGTACTAATCCCGAAAACGATGTGAGTTTCTATCTCAGCGGTTCCGGAGAATGGATGATAAGGGATGGACTGATTGTAAATGGAACCAATAGGAACAATAAAGAGGGTTTGGTCAGGATTGGTGCCGGATTCAACAAGAGGCTGGACAAGGGGAGTCTTACGTTGGATTACAAACAAAAAACGGCTGTTTACAGTTGGTACTCCATGAATAATGGTTCTAAATACACGAACTTCACCACTTTCACAGTTACGCCTATATGGCATTATTTCAAAGGTGATTGGGAAACCGACCTTGGATTTAACCTTGATCTGAGGACAGGTGCCGGAGACCTTTTCCATGCGTCTCCTTCAGCCAGAGTTTCATATAGCTTGACAGATAAATTCAAGATACTTGGTAGCATAACGGGCGGACTTGAAGAGTATGACATGCGCAAGCTTTCTGTTATATCTCCCTATTGGTCTGAGCAGGAATGCATACGTGACGGATATACAACTTTCAATGCTTTGGCTGGAGTCAGTTATTCCGAGCCATCTGCTTTCTCTTCGTTTTTTGGGGTAGGCTACAGATATACTGTTGATGAAGTTTTCCAAGTGGCTTATGACTCTTTACTCATAACATCGGTCTTGAAACAGCAGGATGCTAAGGTCCTTTACGTAAAAGGAGCTTTGGACTGGATGTATCTTGAGAAGGCTCAGTTCAAATTGGACTTCATCTATAATAACTACTTGGGCTCATACTTAGGTCATAAGATGGAACTGAAACCTGCCATTGATGTTACTTTTTTTGGCAAGTATGACATTATGAAGGGGTTGGACGCCATGGTAACTTATAGACTCATGGGTTTTCACCGGGTGTCCGGTGAAGCCATGCCCGTTGTTAATGACCTCTCCCTGACGGCAAACTATGATTGGAACAGGAATATTTCATTTTATTCAACAGTAAAGCACATGCTCGGAGGCAATTTCTACTATTATGCCGGATACAGGACATTGAAACCATCCATTTTGGTTGGAGTGACGTGTAGATTCTGAAATTTTTATTAATATTATTAATAAGGTGGACGGACGGGATTTTTTTCTGTCCGTCCATTGTTTCAGTATTACATTTTTTGTTCTACTTTTGTGCCGCACCGAAAGGTGTTATGTTTTTAGTTGATTGACAAAATGCAGAAAAATCTAGTAATTGTCGAGTCGCCTGCAAAAGCGAAAACCATTGAGAAGTTCTTAGGGCCTGATTTTAAGGTAATGTCAAGTTACGGCCATATCTGTGACCTTAAGAAAAAGGACCTGAGTATCGACATTGACACGTTTGAACCCATATATGAAATCCCCTCGGACAAGAAGAGGATAGTGAACGAACTAAAAGAAGCTGCCGGAAAGGCTTCCATGGTTTGGCTGGCTTCCGATGAGGACCGTGAGGGAGAGGCGATAAGTTGGCATTTGTTTGACACTCTTGGACTGAAACCTGAGAAGACCAAGAGAATAGTTTTTCATGAGATCACCAAAAGTGCCATACTTCACGCAATAGATAATCCCCGTGATATTGACATAAATCTCGTGTATGCACAACAGGCACGCCGCGTGCTTGACAGGATTGTAGGTTTCAAGTTGTCCCCGGTGCTTTGGCGTAAGGTCAAGCCTTCGCTTTCTGCAGGCCGGGTACAGTCTGTGGCCGTAAGGCTTATCGTGGAAAGGGAAAGAGAAATAAAGGATTTTATTCCCGAAGCCTTTTACAAGGTGATAGCGCTATTCAAGGTATGTGATTCTGATGGCTCCATGCAGGATGTCCGTGCCGATTACAGCGAACGTTTCAGAAGCAAGGATGAGGCTGAAGCATTCCTTGAGAAATGCAGAAAAGCAAAATTCACGGTCAGTGACATATCGAAGAAGCCTCTAAAAAAGCAGCCTGCTCCACCTTTTACGACATCAACCATGCAGCAGGAGGCGATGCGTAAGTTCGGCTTTACGGTCATCCAGACCATGATGCTTGCACAGCGCCTTTATGAATCGGGAAAGATTACTTATATGCGTACTGACTCGGTTAATTTATCAACTTTATGTATAGATTCGTGTCGGAATGAGATAGCGGAGACTATGGGTGAAGAGTATATAAAGAGCCGTCAGTTCACCCAAAAGGCAAAAGGAGCGCAGGAAGCTCACGAGGCCATCCGCCCAACTTATATGCAAAACCATGTTATCGAGGGGTCGGCTCCTGAGAAGAAACTGTATGAACTAATTTGGAAACGTACGATAGCATCCCAAATGTCCGATGCTGATATAGAAAAGACCACGGTGACTATTTCATCGCCTTCCATAGACGGTGATTTCACAGTTACTGGTGAGGTGGTGAAGTTTGATGGTTTCCTCAAGGTATATCGTGAAGCCCGCGATGATGATGCTTCCGAAATGCCTGATTCCCATAGCCTGCCTGGTTTTACTAAGGGAAGTAATCTGTCTTTCGACCAGATTATGGCAGTTGAGAGATTCACGCAGCACCCTCAGAGATATAATGAGGCTGCGCTCGTGCATAAGCTTGAAGAACTTGGAATAGGACGTCCTTCAACGTATGCTCCTACCATAGGAACCATTCAGCAACGTGAATATGTGCTTCGTGAAGATATCCAGGGACAGACCAGAACAAGTAACATGCTTCGCCTGGAGAAAGGGAAAATAACAGAGCAGGACATAGTGGAGAACTGGGGATCAGAGAAAGCCAAACTCAGACCTACTGACATTGGAATTGTAGTCAATGATTTTCTTATGGAATACTTTCCTGATATCCTTAACTACAATTTTACCGCCCAAGTTGAAAAGGAGTTCGACGAGATTGCTGATGGAGACAAACAATGGAAGAGCGTAATCAGTGATTTCTATGACAAGTTCAGTCCGTCAGTTGACAATGCTATCTCGATAAAGAACGAACATAAGGTTGGAGAACGTATATTGGGAAAAGATCCTATATCCGGTAAACCTGTTTCAGCCAAGATAGGCCGGTACGGTCCTGTCGTTCAGATAGGAAGTGCCGATGATGAAGAGAAACCCAGGTTTGCACAACTAAATAAAGACCAGACATTGGAGACTATAACACTCGAACAGGCTCTCAATCTGTTCCGCTTGCCCCGTACCTTGGGAGAATATGAAGGTTCGGAGGTGATTGTAAGCACCGGAAGGTTTGGCCCATATGTCCGTCATGGCAGCTTCTATGTGTCTATTTCCGATGATATCAATCCGTTGACCATTACTCTTGAAGATGCTGTTGAGCTTATCAGGAACAAACATGAGGCAGAGTCCAAGAAAGTCCTGAAATCCTTTGCGGAAGACCCTGACCTGGAAATTTTGAACGGTCGTTACGGAGCGTATATATCATATCAGGGAAGCAATTACAAGATATCCCGTTCTATGGAACCGTCTGCCCTTACAATAGAGGAATGCAGGGAGATTATCAGGAAACAGATAGCCAAGACAGGTTCCGCTCCCAAACGTCGTATTTTCAAAACAAAAAAATGATAAGGGTATTCCTTATGGGATTTATGGGGGCCGGTAAGACTACCCTTGGAAAGGCTTTAGCTAATCATCTTGGAGTCACGTTTCACGACTTGGACCAGTATATAGAGCGCAGATATATGATGAGTGTGACCGATCTGTTTGCAAAGTACGGAGAACAGGGCTTCCGAAGTATTGAGAGTCGTCTTTTGCGTGAGGTGGGAGAGTTTGAGGACGTGGTTGTATCATGCGGGGGCTCCACCCCGCTTATCGGTGATAACATGGACTATATGCTCCGACAGGGGCAGACGGTATATCTCAAGTGTAATATTGAAACATTGGTTCGTAGGCTTAAGGTGGCCCGCTCCAAGCGACCACTGATTGCCTCCATGAGCGATGAACAGTTGTACCCATACGTTGAATCAGAGACTGCCAGGCGGGAGCCCGGTTATCTAAGAGCAGAATACACCTGTCCTGGAGACCGCCTTGAAACCAGAGATCAGATATCCGAAACGGTTAGTTATATTGAGAATCTTCTTAATCTGAAGAATAGTTGAAAGAACATGAAGCAGTCATTGGTCATAGTTAAGGTGGGTGGCAAGATAGTTGAAGAGTCCGATACTCTTGAACAGTTGTTGGATGATTTCAATGCTATCCCCGGCAACAAGCTTTTGGTCCATGGCGGAGGTCGTTCGGCTACTGCTTTAGCTGAAAAGCTTGGAATAGAAAGTCATATGGTTGAAGGACGAAGAATTACCGATGCAGCCATGCTTGATGTTGTCACTATGGTTTACGGAGGTTTGGTCAACAAGAAGATTGTTGCCAGTCTCCAGGCACGTGGCGTTAATGCGATAGGTCTTACCGGTACGGACTGTAACGTGATGATGTCGGACATTCGCCCTGTCAAAGATATTGATTATGGTTTTGTGGGTGATGTCAAGGCTGTCAATTCAGGTTTTCTTTCATCGTTGATTAATCAGGGGATAATACCTGTATTGGCCCCGCTTACTCATGATGGGAAGGGGCAACTGCTCAACACAAATGCCGATACCATTGCCAGTGAGGCAGCCAAGGCTCTGGCGTCGATGTTCAAGGTTACTCTTATCTATTGCTTTGAGAAGCCGGGCGTACTACTGCATGAGGATGATGACAACAGCGTGATACCTTACATATCATATTATGATTTTCCGCGCCTGGTTCAGGACGGAACAATTAGCGGCGGAATGATTCCCAAGGTTCAGAACGCCTTCAATGCGCTGCAGGCGGGGGTATCGTCGGTCCTGATTACCAAGGCCGAGTCACTGGACAAGCTTACGGGCACTACAATCGCCCTCTGAAAAGATAATCAGATCTGATAATTGTCGCCGTTTTCGGTGACTTCAGGATTTGTCTGCTCCTCTACTATAGGTGCAGTTTCTAACTGCGTCATATCCTGTGCCATGGATTCCGCTTCCTCTTTACTTTTCTTTGAGTAGTATATTACTATCCAGATAGCGGCTGCTGTTGACAGTACCAGGAACACTATCAGCAGTATCACGCCCAGTGTGTCATTCAGGTTTATCTCCTTTTCAGATCCCATTTTCATGGTTATGAATGCTATTGAGTTGTTCAGGATATGGACACAGATAGGCACTAACAGGCTACCGGTCTTGCAGTAGAGCCATCCCAGTATGATTCCTGCCGGCATGGCAAATACCACCTGTATGGGATTGATATGAATCACTGCGAACAGTGCAGCTGATATTATGATACCCCACCACATGCTTTTTGTCAGTTTCTCCATCTCCTTCAGTATGACGCGGCGCATCATTATCTCCTCCATAATAGGACCTATTATACATATTCCAAGGAACCCCCAAATGCTCTTTGACATCTCCTCAAACTGTTGTTCCAGTATGTTAGGTATTTCAACAGTCGTGGAAAGCAGGTCAACGGCCATCATGCCGCAAATGGCGAATACAATGGATATAAGGAACACATCAAACGGAACTCCCTTGAACAATTCCTTGAAACCGCAGTACCTGATAATAAGAAGCAGCACAATTACCAGGAAATCTGATACCAGAAGCGATGGAGCCAGAATGGAGTTTATGTCCATTTTCATGATCATTGCGGCAATCATGAAGATTATCGTTACGGTAATCTGTGATCCAATCCAGATTCCAATAGTAGTAAGTGTTTTTTTCATATTATCGCGTTTTGATTGTTTGCTTAACCTGATTCCGGTCAGCCTCCAGTTGGGCTGCCAGCAGCTGCGGTGATGAGAATCTCTTTTCAGGACGCAGGAAGTCCACGAACTCAAGCTTCAGTTCACGGAAATATATGTCGCGGTCAAATCCAAGCAGGTGAGCTTCGATGGTACGGGCCGTACCCTGGAACGTGGGTCGGAACCCTATGTTGAGCATTGCGGGCCAGGTCTCACCATCTACTGTAGCCAGTGCCGAGTAAACTCCGTCGGCCGGAATCTGCATGAACTCGCAGTACGGGCCCAGGTTTGCCGTGGGGAATCCCATCTTGCGGCCGTTCTGCAATCCGTGGATCACAGTCCCGCTAATTGTGTATAGGTAACCCAGCATATTGTTAGCCGCCTTTACGTTTCCGGCCACCAGCTCACGTCGGATACGGGAACTGCTGACAGGAGAGCCTTCATACAGGTATGCATCGGCTGGGATTACATCCATTCCTATCTTAAGTCCTATGCACCGGTAATCATCTGCGGTCAGGCTTGTATCATGCCCGAAATGGTGGTCATGTCCTACGAGCAGAGTGCTTACACCCAGTTTCTTTTGCAGAAAGTCTGTCATGAAACTCTCGGCGTCCATGGCGGCCAGCGCTGTTGTGAAATGCAGTGGGAAACAGTAATCAATGCCGGTCTGCTCCAACATACGCATCTTGTCATCAGGGGTTGAGAGCAGACGCGGACGGTAATCGGACTGAAGTATCTGGCGCGGATGCTCCGGGAAAGTAATGGCCATGCTTTTGAGACCGCGTTCGTTAGCTGCAGCCAAGAGTGCTTTCAGCAGATGCACGTGCCCCAGATGGACTCCGTCAAAGAATCCTATAGTGGCAGCGTATCTGTTGTTGTCAGGAACGGGTATGGTCATTATATGCCTGATGAGTTGTTTTCAGAATGCAAAATTAGTGAAGATACGTGGGGTAAAGGAATTTTTTGCCTCAAAACTTTGTAATTTCAGGTTAATGGAGTACTTTTGCAACAGAAAGATGATGTCGGTTATGGCCGAGTATTCTTTCAATGGGCTTTTAGCTCAGTTGGTTAGAGCAACAGACTCATAATCTGGAGGTCCTAGGTTCAAGCCCTAGATGGCCCACAAACCATTCTGAACGGAATGGTTTTTTTATATCCTTTTCCGGGACTGCCTGATTTTTGACAGTTTGGCAGTATGCTCATATAGGTTGATAAAAAAAGCATTCGTGATTGGGAAGGATGCGCTTAATTTCGTATCTTCGCTGAATTGAAATGCAGTGGAGATAATGTCAGATGAGAAAATATCCGTTGTTCCGGTTGTGACCGCCAGACATTTGAGGCGTTTCGCAAGGTTCAATGTACAGCTTTACAGAAATCATCCATTTTCAGTTCCTGATTTGATAAAGGATACCAGGAATTCTTTTAGACCGTCAAGAAATGCAGCTTTTGAATTCTGTGACGCTCAGCCGTTCATTGCGTTGAAGGGTGGTAAGGTGGTAGGGCGTGTGGCAGCCATAATCAATCACAGGGCCAATGAGGTCTGGAAAGTTAAGACCGTAAGGTTCGGTTGGATAGATTTCATTGATGATTTAAGGGTATCCTCCGCTTTGCTTGATGCAGTATCCGCCTGGGGTAAGGAACGGGGTATGGACCGTCTGGAAGGACCTTTCGGATTCACAGACTTTGATCCTGAAGGAATGCTTACTGAGGGTTTTGACAGGATTGGCACAATGGCAACCATCTACAATTATCCCTATTATCCTGAGCATATGGAACGTATGGGACTGCAGATTTCGGCTAAATGGGTTGAGCGTCATGTCCCGAATTATGGAGTCCCTGAAAAGATAGGTCGTCTTACACAGGTTGTGCTTGACCGTTATAATCTTCATGTAGCCAGGTTTGAGAAAAGCAAGAACGCTGAGGCCAGGATATATGCCCGCAAGCTGTTTCATCTGGTGAATGAGTCTTTTGCTCCGCTCTACGGATACTCTGCATTCTCCGATAAGCAGATTGAGGATTTCAGCCGCCGTTATGTGCCGCTGCTGGACAAGCGTCTGGCGGTATTCGTGCTTGACAAGGATGATAACATGGTGGCCGGTACACTGGCTATGTTCTCAATAGCGCGGGCTCTGCAGAAAGCCAGGGGTCGCCTGTTCCCGCTGGGGTGGTGGTATATACTCAAGGCCCTCAAGTGGAAGCATCCGTCAACTCTTGAGATGCTTTTTGTAGCTGTCAAGCCTGAGTATCAGAACAAGGGTGTGAGTGCGGTTCCCTTTGCCTTGCTTACGCAATCTTCTTTTGATCTGGGAATTAAAATGGGAGAGTCGAATCCTGAATTGGAAACCAATACGAAGGTGCAGTCTCATTGGGCATATTTCAAAGATGTAGAGATAGTCCGTCACAGGGCTGTGTACTATAAGACTATATGAAGTACTCTGATGTAAGTTCCGATTAATGAAAGAATAACAGCAAAACGAGATATGGCAGAAACTGAGGAATTATTCAACCCTACCGCCACAGAGGCGCAGTATAATGAGGACAATATCCGGCACATGGACGACATGGAGCATATCCGTACCCGTCCCGGTATGTACATTGGCAAGTTAGGCGATGGCTCTCAGGCTGATGATGGCGTTTATGTGTTGCTCAAGGAGATTATTGACAACAGTGTGGATGAGTTCCGCATGAATACCGGCAAGCGCATTGATATAGAACTGACCGATACCGGGAGGGTTTCTGTACGTGACTACGGACGAGGTATTCCTCAAGGTAAACTTGTGGAAGCGGTAAGTATGCTTAATACCGGCGGTAAGTTTGACAGCAAGGCGTTCAAGAAAAGCGTTGGCTTGAACGGTGTCGGCCTGAAGGCGGTCAACGCGTTGAGCTTACACTTTGAGGTTAGCAGTTGGCGTGACGGACAGGTTAGGACGCTTGTTTTTGAGCGTGGCAAGCTTCAGTCCGATGTGACTGCTCCCAGTGCTGATGAACACGGTACCCAGGTGATTTTTGAGCCGGACAACCAACTGTTTGCCGGTTACCAGTTCCGTCCTGCCATCATTGAGACCATGTTGAGGAATTACACCTATCTTAATACCGGTCTTATCATATTATACAATGGTCAGCGTTTCATGTCCCGCAACGGATTGGAGGACCTGTTAGGCGAGCGCATGAGCGCCCAGAGCCTTTATCCCATAATACATCTTCAGGGAACGGATATAGAGATAGCGTTTACACATACCAACCAGTACGGAGAGGAGTACTATTCATTTGTAAACGGTCAGTATACATCTCAGGGCGGAACCCATCAGAGTGCATTCAAGGAGCATATAGCACGTACGATAAAAGAATTCTACGGCAAGCAGTTCGAGTCAGGTGATGTCCGCAACGGCATTGTGGCAGCCATTGCGGTGAATGTGGAGGAACCGGTGTTTGAGAGCCAGACCAAAATCAAGCTGGGATCAACCACCATGAGTCCAAACGGCGGTGTGTCACTCAACAAATTTGTGGGTGATTTTATAAAAAAGGAGGTCGATGACCTGTTGCACAAGGAGCCGGAGGTGGCTGATGTTATACTCAGGAAAATCCAGGAGTCCGAGAAGGAACGAAAGGAGATAGCAGGTATCACCAGGCAAGCCCGTGAGCGGGCCAGAAAAGCTAACTTGCATAACCGCAAACTGGCAGACTGTCGCATTCATCTGAATGATTCCAAGTGTGACCGTCAGGAAGAAAGCAGTATTTTCATAACAGAGGGTGACTCCGCCAGCGGTTCCATTACCAAGAGTCGCGACGTGAATACCCAGGCTGTTTTCAGTCTGCGAGGCAAACCGCTTAACTGCTACGGTCTGACCAAGAAGGTTGTCTATGAGAATGAGGAGTTCAACCTTCTGCAGGCCGCTCTCAACATAGAGGAGGGTCTGGATGACCTTCGTTACAATAAGATAATCGTGGCTACTGATGCCGATGTTGATGGTATGCACATCCGTTTGCTGATGATAACCTTCTTCCTGCAGTTCTTTCCGGAACTGATCAGGAAAGGTCACGTATATATACTCCAGACTCCGCTGTTCCGCGTTCGCAACAAACGCAAAAAGAAAAAAGGCGCAGCCGGACACATTGACGGAGTCGTGACTGAGAAAGGCGAGTTTGAGACCATATACTGCTATTCGGACGAGGAGCGTCGGCAGGCCATAGAGAAGCTGTCTCCCAATCCTGAGATAACCAGGTTCAAAGGACTTGGAGAGATTTCGCCCGACGAGTTCAAGAACTTTATAGGACAGGATATGCGTCTGGAGATGGTAACTCTCCAGAAGACGGATGCCGTGGATGACCTCTTGTCTTTTTATATGGGCAAGAACACTATGGAACGCCAGAATTTCATCATTGACAATCTGGTGGTAGAGGAGGACAGAGTTGGAGAGGATGAAGGTGAGTTATTCTAACTGAAAAAAAGTGCATATGAAACTCTTATTTCCGGGATCATTCGATCCTTTCACCATAGGGCATGCCGATCTTGTGGAGCGTGCGACAGGTATGGGTTTCGAGATAGTGATAGCGGTAGGGATCAACGAGGGCAAGAAGCCGATGTTCACCACATTGCAGCGTCTTGAAGCAATCCAGGCTTATTATAGGTCCAATCCTCTTGTGAAGGTAGTTGTATATGACGGCTTAACTGTTGATGCTGTACGTGAAAACGGTTGCGGAGGCATTCTTCGCGGTATCCGTTCTGTCACTGATTATGACAGGGAACGTAACCTGGCCGACATAAACCGTTCAATTGATGGAGTTGAAACCATTCTGCTGGTTTCCAGTCCGGCAGTTCAGCATGTGAGCAGCAGTCTGGTACGTGAACTTCTTTCATTCGGCCGGAAAGCAGATGGTCTGATGATTGATACATTCAAGCCATAACTCTGAATTATGAAAACAAAACAGATATTGTTAGCTGCACTTTTGTTGCCTATGGCATTGATGGCCCAGCCTGGCATGATGATGCAGCCTCAGCCGCAACGCAGGCCGAGTGTTATTGACGAGCAGCTTCAGAAACTGCTTGTAGCCGAAACTGCCATCACAAGCTTGTATGTCGAGGATGTTGACCAAGTCAAACTCATAGAAAGTGCAATCAAAGGTATGCTGGAGGAGCTGGATCCTCATTCCACATACCTGACACCGGAAGAGAATGACAAGTCCAACGAGACTCTGATGGGCTCCTTTGACGGAATAGGCGTTCAGTTCAATATGGTTGAGGATACGCTGTTCATTGTTCAGCCCATTCCGGACGGTCCGTCCGAGCGTGCCGGAATACTGGCAGGAGACCGGATAGTTACGGTGAATGACACAGCAATAGCCGGAGTCAATATGTCACAGGAGAACATCATGAAGCGTCTTCGCGGTCCGCGTGGCACAAAAGTTGATTTGGGAATAGTACGAAGAGGTGTGGATGGTCAGGTCCATTTCACCATTATCCGTGACAAGATACCGGTCAATTCAGTTGATGCCGCATATATGATCTCACCCGGAATAGGTTATATAAAGGTTTCCAATTTTGGGGCTACTACGGTTGAGGAGTTTGAAAACAAGCTCAAGGATCTTCAGGGAAAAGGACTTCAATCACTTATTCTGGATCTTCAGGGTAATGGCGGAGGTTTCCTGATGGCGGCTGTCGGTATTGCCAACGAGTTTCTGAACCGAGACCAGCTCGTGGTTTATACTGAGGGAAAACGTTCTCCCCGGAGTGGGTTCGTTGCTGACGGTTCTGGCCGTTTCAGGACCGGACGGCTGGCCGTGCTTATAGATGAGTATTCGGCATCGGCCAGTGAGATTGTGTCCGGTGCTGTCCAGGATTGGGACCGTGCCACCATCGTCGGCCGCCGTTCATTCGGAAAAGGACTTGTACAGCGGCCTATTGAATTGCATGACGGTTCCATGATAAGGCTGACTGTGGCTAAATACTATACTCCCGTGGGCCGTTGTATTCAGAAACCGTACGGCAAGGATGTAGATTACGGGGATGACATTATAGAGCGACTGCATCACGGTGAGCTGACCAACAGGGACAGTATCCATTTCCCCGATTCCCTGAAATACAATACAATGGTTCAAAAAAGAGTGGTGTATGGTGGAGGCGGTATTATGCCGGATGTCTTCGTCCCGCTTGATACAACCCGGACCAACAAGTACTACCGCAATCTGACTGCAAAGAACGTGGTGCTCCAGACAGCCATGCAATATACCGAGCGCAACCGCCGGATGCTGCAGCGCCGTTACAGGGATTTCGAAAGTTTCAATAGCGGCTTTGAAGCCGGTACTGACGTGCTGGCACTTTTGCTTTCCAAGGCTTCGGATGCCAAGATAGAGTATAATCATGAAGAGTATGAGGCCTGTCTTCCCATCTATAAGACACAGTTGAAAGCCATGATCGCCAGGAATCTATGGGGTATGAACGAGTATTACCAGGTTATCCAGACTCTGGATGAAACCGTCCAGCGTGCGGTCGAACTGTTGAAAACCGGTCAATAGTGTCCAGACAGCTACATAAAGTGCCGTTTTTTTATCTGCAAAACGTTTTTTTTGTAAGTTTGTGGTCATATTGGATTCGGCAACAAATTATTAACCTATAAAAACAGATTTATGTCAAACGAGAACAAGGGTTTTTACAAACTCAACTGGATGCAGCGCATCGGATTCGGTTCCGGTGACCTGGCCCAGAACCTTATTTACCAGACCATAAGCATTTGGCTGGCATTCTTCTATACAAACGTGTTCGGACTTCCCGCAGGTTATGCAAGTGTAATGTTCCTGGTGGTCCGTATCATTGATGTGATCTGGGATCCTATTGTGGGTGCATATATTGACAAACACAGTCCCAAGCTCGGTAAATACCGTGCATATCTGGTGTTCGGTGGCATTCCATTGGTAGGATTCGCTATACTTTGTTTCTGGAACGGTATGTCCGATGCTTCAGAGACAGCCAAGCTCATCTATGCATACGTCACATACGTAGGTATGTCAATGTGCTACACACTCGTGAATGTCCCTTACGGTGCGCTGAATGCGTCGCTTACCCGTGATACAAACGAGATAACAATACTTACCTCCACCCGTATGTTCATGGCAAATCTGGGCGGTCTGCTGGTCAGTGCCGGTATTCCTATTTTCGTATGTCTGATGACCGGTTACGGTGATATTCACAATGCGTTGAGTACTGCCCTGTTTATGGGTCTGGGTTCTCTGCCGGCATTCATTTTCATGCCTCTTGTCCCCGCTATCAAAAGGAAGGTGGGCAAGCGTGGTATGTTCAATATTTTCCTGTCTGTAGCTATTGTGGGCATGGTTCTTCTCTACATTGTAGGTCTTACAGACCTTAAGAAGAATGACCTGATCATCAATGTATGTCAGTTCATCAAGTCAACCGGCGTCATTGTAGCTACCGGTTACATGTGGGCTCTGGTTCCTGAGGTTATCTCTTATTCAGAGTACACAAGCGGCAAGCGTATCTCTGGCATAGTAAATGCTCTTACCGGTATTTTCTTCAAGGCTGGTATGGCTCTTGGAGGCTTTGTCCCCCTGTTTGTCCTTTGGATTACAGACTACAAGCCCGGTGAGTCTGCAGGACAGGACGGAACAACTGATCCTCAGGCCTGGTTTACTACAATGCTTATCTACGGCCTTGTAGCTTTGGCTCTGCTAATCTTCTGCTTCACACAGTGCAAGGAGCGTGTTGTCATGGATGAGAAGGAGACTGCAAACGTCAAGGTAAGTGACCTGTGGATGGAGTTCATTCACAACCGTCCCCTTAGAATACTGGCTTTCTTCTTTATCACGGCTTTCGCTATGATGTCAGTCGGTAACGCCGGAGGTCCATATTTCATGGCGGAGCGCACCAATGATACCATCTCATCATTCCAGTGGCAGGGTATCCTGTGGCTGCTGTGCCTGATTCCCGCCATTCTGCTTTTCCTTGCCATGTGGATTATCAGCAAGTATGAGCTCACAGATGAGAAGATGGATGAAATTAACCATGCGATTGAGGCCAAGGCTGCAGCTAAGGAATAAACGCGGTAATTCCTGTAATATCCGATATTGAGAAATGCGGCCGTTCCCGGTATTCGGGAGCGGCCACATTTCTTTTAATGACCGTTTTGTGAAATATTTTCTCTGGAACACAGGCTTGCGGACGGCAACTTTTCATTTTATATCAAATTTATATCAAAGGAACAGGCGTCTTTTAGCTGTAATACTGTAA